>Ga0307511_10001644_pt1 | contig 23586 bp, 21 predicted proteins | sample 13_EM_MG_FD_200266 | JGI IMG/M metagenome (GOLD analysis project Ga0307511, IMG submission 200266) | Populus trichocarpa ectomycorrhiza microbial communities from riparian zone in the Pacific Northwest, United States - 13_EM | ecosystem: Host-associated > Plants > Roots > Unclassified | place... | reverse complement strand
GTCGTCCTCGCGGTGACCAGGTCCACCGCGAAGCGGCACAAGCTGCGCAGCCTCGCCGACGTCCGCGGGGCCGGCACCGGTCTGACGCTCGGCGGTTCCGCGTCCGGCGATCCCGACGCACCGTCCGTCGCCGCCCTCAAGAAGGCGTACGGCATCACGCTCACCCCGGCCGGGACAGCGGAGGCGGCGGACATCCGGGTGCTGCGCAGCACCGACCCGGAGATCGTCCGGGACGGGCTGGTGGTGCTCGCCGACCCGAAGTCCGTCGTACCGCCCGAGCATGTCTTCCCGTTGATCAGCGCCCCCGCCGTTGACCTGGCCGGCCGGACGGCGCTGGCCAGGGTCAACACCCTGCTGACGACAGCCCAGTTGGCGAAGCTCACCGCGTCGGTCGACGCGGGCGAGACCCCAGACAGGGCGGCCAGGGCCTGGCTGCGGGCCAAAGGCCTGCAGCGCTAGGAGCAGGCCCGTAACCAATCACATCTGCGCACACCACCCAAGAATGGCGGTAGTTCGATGTCCATGCGCACGGTCAGACGCAAGGTCGTCATGGCGATGCTCGCCGTGGCCGCCACTGTCGGCGGTCTCGCGGCCCCCGGGACGGCCTCCGCGGCAGGCGACAAGTTCGTGACCCTCAGGGTCTGCAGCGGGTCCACCGAGACGGTGAAGTTCTTCTTCGTCGGGGAGAACCAGTACGGGGACTGGATCGGCTCCCAGTTCTGGGAGATCGCGCCGAAGGGCTGCACGACGGCGGGCGGTTACTGGTGGAAGGCCGGGCAGTCGGTCGAGTTCCACCACCGCAAGCCCAGCACCGGCTGGCGCTGGGAACCCAGGCTGATCTCGTACAACGACACGCGGGACAACGCGGTCTACGACCTCTGGATCGGCTGACCGGCCCCGGTTCCGCCGACCCCACCACTGCCGACCCCGTCACCGGCGCCCCGCTTCCCGGTGACGGGGTCGGCGCTCAGCAGATAGCCCGCGCCCCGCACGGTGCGGATAAGCGACTGGCCGGAGTCGCCCAGCTTGCGCCGCAGGTAGTAGACGTAGGTCTCCACGACTCCGGACTCGCCCTGGAAGTCGTACTTCCACACGCTGTCCAGGATGTCCCCCTTGGAGATCACCCGGCCCGCGTTCTCCATGAGGACCTTCAGCAGGGCGAACTCGGTGGCCGACAGCTGCACCGGCTGCCCGTGCCGCCACGCCTCCCGGGTGTCGACGTCGAGTTCGACGCCGGCCGCGCGCAGCCGGCGGGGGGCGGCGGGGGCGTCGTAGCCGATGTCCCGGAGGTGGCCGGTGCTCCGGGAGCGGCGGATCAGGGCGCGGATGCGGGCGCTGACCTCGGTGAGGTCGAAGGGCTTGGTGACGTAGTCGTCGCCGCCCATCGCCAGCGCGCGGCAGGTGTCCGCCACCGAGTGGCGGGTGCCGAGGAAGAGTACGGGGGTGTTGTTCCCCGCGGTGCGCAGCTGTCGGCAGACCTCGGTGCCGTCCAGGTCGGGGAGCATCAGGTCGAGCAGGACGGCGTCGGGCCGTCGCTCGCGGACGGCGGTGAGCGCCTCGGCGCCGGTGGCCACGGTGTGCGCGTCGAAGCCGAGGAACCCCAGGGCCGTCACCAGCGGCCCGGAGATGCCGGCGTCGTCGTCCACCACGAGGACGGAGGGGCGGTCGGGGGAGCGGTCTCGGGTCACGTCTGACGCACCTTCGGTCAAGGGGAACTGTCAGGCCTCGCCCCCAAGGCTGGCGGCTGGAGGGTTGTCCGAGTAGCCCCTTCGATCACTCCAGACAAACAATCACCGCTGTTCACAGGTGTGTTGGTAGGGCGCGTCGGGGATGTAGGCACGCCACTGGGCCCGGGTCAGCGTGGTGCCGGCGCGGGCGCACACCTGGGTGAGGGCGGCGGACGCGGAGAGGGCGTAGTGCTGGAGCGGGACGTGGTCGCCGGCGACGTAGAGGGTGCCGTTGTCGGGGCTGAAGGCGAGGGAGCGGATGCCTTCGCCGGGGGTGGGCAGGGTGCCGCCGAGGGGTTGCTGGGTGGCGGTGTCCCAGAGCTGGACGGTGCCGGCGTCACCGGCGACGGCGAGGGTGCGGCCGTCCGGGCTGAAGGCCAGGGCGCTGACTGCTTCGGGGGTGTCGAGGGCCGGGCCGGGGAAGACGTTGGGCAGGATGCCCGCACGCCGGCGGAGGTCTCCGTCCCAGAGGGCGACGCGGCCGGTCAGGTCGCCCGCTGCCATCCGGGAACCGTCGGCGCCGAAGGCCAGCGCGCCGATCCGCCCGCTCTGGCCGAGGGCCCGCGCGGTGACCGGCCCGGCGGGCAGAGCGGCGCTGTGGCTGCCGCCGACGAGCAGCCGGCCGTCGGGCCGTACGGCCAGGAGGTGACTGTCGAAGCCCTTGAGCACGGCCGTCCTGCGGTGCCGGGCGACGTCCCAGACCTCGTCGGTGAGGTGCGGGGTGCCGGGAGTACGGGCGGCCAGCAGGGTGCGTCCGCCCGGACCGAGGGCCAGCGCGACCGCCGTACCGGTGGAGGACGAGGTGATGTCCAGCGTGGTCCGTTCGCGGTCACCGGTGACGTTCCACACGGTCAGTCGCTGCGGGGCCGCGTCCCGGCCCGGTGTGGACACCCCGTACGCGAACGCCCCGCTGTCGGGGCTGAACGCCATCAGGGACTTGGTGTACTGCGGTACGACCGGTTCGCTCCCGGCGACGGCCACGGGGAACGGCGGGGAGGGCAGTTCGCGCAGCAGCCGCCCGTCCTCGGTGTCGCGCAGCTGGAAGCGGTAGTGGCCGCCGGTGCGTTCCGCGGTGCGTTCGGCGGTGGCGAGGATACGGCCGTCGGGGCTCAACAGCGCGTTGTCCAGGGGCTGTTGGCGCCAGCGGGAGGTGAGGGGGGTGGTCATGTCGAGGGTGTGGACGGTGGAGCCTTCGAGGTAGCGCAGGACCGGCAGGCGGGGATCCCAGGCGAGAGAGGCGGAGGGAAGCTGGCCGTTGAGGGGGTAGCGGAAGACGGGTGCGGCGTACCGGGAGACGGGCGCCGACACCCGCCACACCCTGATCTCGTCGCGGCACGACGCCGCGAGGAACCTCCCGTCCTCGCTGAGGGCGGCGTACTGGACGTCCGGGTAGTAGACGTCGGCGAGCAGGCGTCCCGTGGTGGTGTCCCAGGCGCGGATGCCGGTGGTGGACAGGGCGGTGAGCCGGTCGCCCGCGCCGAACCGCAGCAGTCGGTTCGGGTCGTCGCAGATGTCGCGGGCCGATTCCCAACCGCCGTGCAGCGTACGGCGCTTGGCGAGGTCCCGCACGGCCGGCGCGTGCCCCTCCCGGCACACGGCGACCCGGCGGTCGTCGGGGCTCGGGACCAGGTCCGGCTCGCCGGTGCCCGAAGTCCCGTACAGCAGCCGGTCGTTGGCGACGGAACGCAGCTGTGTCCGGCTGCGGTCCGGGTCGGCCACCACGTAACTACGGCCGCTCGCACCGAAGTCGAGATCGTAGGACGACGGCAGCGCCCGCGCGGGACCGGTCCACCTCCTCGCGGCCACGTCCCACAGCCGCTGCCCGCCGGGCACTTGGAGCACCACGACCCGGGCGTCGGGAGCTGCGGCGAGCACGGTGCCGTACGGCAGGTGTCCGGATGCCCTACGGCGATGGGTGGCGACGTCCCAGGTCCGCCAGGTCCGTCCCTCGGTGCTGAGCACGGTGCGGCCGGAGTCGGCGAGGAAACGCGGGGTGTCGCCGTCCGCGCCGGGCGCGGTGAAGGCGTCCGACTGCGGCTGGGTGAGCGCGCCGAGCAGGGCCGAACGGCTCTCGGTGAGCGGGGCCGTACGCCAGGCGGCGACGCTCAGCAGCATGGCGGTCCTGGGGTCGGTCGTCCGCATCGACGCGGCGACCGACGCGATCCGGCGGGCGGCCGTCTCGGTCCGCTCCCGCACGCCGTTGCGGTGCAGCTGCCAGGCGACCAGTCCGGTGACCAGCGACAGCGTGACGGCGACGGACAACGAGACGACCAGCCGCCTCGCCCGACGGGCGGTCCGGGTGGCGGTGCGGTGTTCGTGCGCGCGGGCGTCGAGAGCGGCGGTGAGGAAGTCCCGCTCCAGCGTGTTGAGTTCGGGGGAGAGCCCGGCCGCGAACATCTCCTCCACCTGGGCCAGCCGTGTGCCCCGGTACAGGGTGCCGGTGTCGCGGCCGAGTTCGTCCCACGTCTGCGCGGCCTGAGTGAGGCTCCGGTGGTGGCGCAGCCGTTCGCGGTCCTCCTCGACCCAACCGCGCAGTCTGGGCCAGCTGTTGATGAGGGCCTCATGGGCCAACTCCACACAGTCGGCGTCCACGGTCAGCAGCCGGGCGCGGGCCAGCCGTTCGACTACCTCGCACAACTCCGGTTCGGAGACGTCCAGTTCGCCGCGCCGGACCGGGCGCCGGGTGTCCGCCGTGCCCTGCCCCGGTTCGATCAGCCGCAGCAGCACCTGCCGCGCCGTACGGGCCTGGCCGGGGGAGAGGTCGCCGTACAGGTGCTCGGCGGTCGCGGCGATCGCGCCGGACACCCCGCCGGCCGCTTCGTAGGCGGCCATGGTCAGGGTCCGGCCGTGGCGCCGGTGCCAGGTCTCCAGCAGGGCGTGGGACAGCATCGGCAGCGCGCCGGGCCGGTCGACGACCTCGTCGATGATCCGGGCGGTCAGCTCCCGCTCCACCAGCAGCCCGGCGGCGGCGGCCGGGCGGACGACCGCCTCCCGCAGCTCCGTCGCGTCCATCGGCCCGACCGGCAGATGGGCCTCGCGCAACGCGTCCACGAGCCCCCGGTGCTCCGCGCAGCGGTCGTAGAAGTCCGCGCGTACGGCGATGACGACCCGCAGCCGGTTCCGCGGCTCCCGGGCCGCCAGCAGCAGTTCGATGAAACGGGCCCGTTCCTTCCGGTCCCGGCACAGCGTGAAGATCTCCTCGAACTGGTCGACGACCACCCACCTGTCCGGCCCACCGTCCCCCGGGGTCAGCAGATGCCCGTGGGTCGCCGCCGGAGTGGCCCCCGGGGTGAGCACGCGCAGCACCGCCGCGCAGCCGTCCTCCTGGATGCGCCGCCGCAGCCGGGGTATCAGCCCGGCCCGCAGCAACGACGACTTCCCGCTCCCGGACGCCCCGAACACCATCGCCAGCCGGTGTTCGCACACCAGCTCCAGCAACTCCCCGACCAGCCGCTCCCGCCCGAAGAACAGCGATTCGTCGCCGGGTTCGAACCGCACGAGCCCGCGATAAGGCGGCTCGTCCCCACCGCCGCCGCCCTCCTGCCGTACGGCCCGCTCCTCCTCGGCCGCGGCCTTCCACCGCGTCTCCCACTCCCGGGGATCGGCGTCACAGGCCTGCACGTACGCAAGCACTACAGCCAGCGACGGCAGCCGCTCACCACCGGCCGCCTGCGCGAGGGTGGCCGCCGAGTAGTGCGCCCGCCGTGCCATCTCCCGGTACGACGGCCCGCCGCACGCGGCCCGCAGTTCCCGCAGCTGATGCGCGAGCCGCTGAACGGCTCCGGCCTCGGGGTCCACCGGCCGCTCGGGACGTCCCATCGCACCGCCAATCGCCGGTCCAGTCGCCCATTCCCGGCATGATCGCAACGATTGAAACATCAAGAAGCGGGCAGCGAACCGGGACCGAGGTACAGGCCCCGCGATATTCACCACAAGTCCACAGCGGTACGGCCACGAGCGGGGGCATCCCTGGTCGGCAGCCCGTCCAATGTCGTTGAGGTATGCGGTCCCGCAGTACTTCCAGATCACCACACTTGAGCCGTGCGGCTCTTTGCCAGTGCCCGCCAGAGGGGAACCTCCCCGATCTCCGACTCTCCCGTGAGGATCCGTCCGCGCAGCGCCTCGGCGACTACCTCCTGGATCACCGGGATCACTGAGGTCGCCCCTGGTCAGACCGGGTGCTGTCGGGCTAGCGTCCGTGCATGGCAGCCTTTGACCCCTGGGACCCCGCGTTCGTCGACGACCCGTACCCCGCCTACGCCGAACTGCGCGACCGGGGCCGGGTCACCTACTACGAGCCCACCGACCAGTGGCTGGTCCCGCGCCACGCGGACGTCTCGGCGCTGCTCCGCGACCGCCGCCTCGGCCGCACCTACCAGCACCGTTTCACCCACGAGGACTTCGGCCGGACGGCACCCCCGCCCGAGCACGAGCCCTTCCACACCCTCAACGATCACGGGATGCTCGACCTGGAGCCCCCGGACCACACCCGCATCCGGCGCCTGGTGTCGAAGGCGTTCACCCCGCGCACGGTCGAGCAGCTCAAGCCGTACGTCAGCCGGTTGGCCGGCGAACTGGTGGACGGCCTGGTGGCGCGCGGCGGCGGCGATCTGCTCACCGAGGTGGCGGAGCCGCTCCCCGTCGCGGTGATCGCGGAGATGCTCGGTATCCCCGAGTCCGACCGCGCCCCGCTCCGTCCCTGGTCGGCGGACATCTGCGGGATGTACGAACTGAGCCCGTCCGAGGACACGGCGGCCAGGGCGGTCCGCGCGTCGAACGAATTCTCCTCGTATCTACGCGAGTTGATCGCGGCCCGGCGCAAGGAACCCGGCGACGACCTCATCTCCGGCATGATCGCGGCCCACGACGAGGACGACGACCGTCTCACCGAACAGGAGCTGATCTCCACCGCCGTACTGCTGCTCAACGCGGGTCACGAGGCGACGGTGAACGCCACGGTCAACGGCTGGTGGGCGTTGTTCCGCAACCCCGGCCAGCTGGCGGCCCTGCGCGCGGACCACTCGCTGATCCCGTCCGCCGTAGAGGAGTTGATGCGCTACGACACTCCGCTCCAGCTCTTCGAACGGTGGGTGCTGGACGAGATCGAGATCGACGGCACGGTGATCCCGAGGGGCGCGGAGATCGCGATGCTGTTCGGCTCCGCCAACCACGACCCGGCGGTCTTCGCGTCCCCCGAGCGCCTGGACCTCACCCGTGCCGACAACCCGCACATCAGCTTCAGCGCGGGCATCCACTACTGCATCGGCGCACCCCTGGCCCGTATCGAACTGGCCGCCTCCATGCGGGCGTTGCTGGAACGGGCCCCGACACTCACCCTGGCGGCGGACCCGGTCCGCAAGCCGAACTTCGTGATCCGGGGGCTGGAGGGGCTGAGCGTCGCGCTCTGACGGCCCGCGCCGCTATCCGGCCCCGCCGCCCCGCGGTCCCTGTGACTGGCGTCCGCCGGTCCGGGGCGGGCGCGGGGCCGGCAGTTCCCTCAGGCGTTCGACGTGGCGGTGCTGGAGGTCGCGGGCGAAGGTCAGATAGTCGATGAACAGTTCCAGCTGGTCGGGGGTGTAGCGCTCGCGCACCGCCCGGCCGGCCTCGTCGAGGAACGGCCCCATCAGGCCGAAGGCGCGCTGCGCGGCCTCGGGGGTGACGCGGATCAGGGTCTTGCGCCGGTCGCCGGGGTGCGGGGTGCGGGTGAGGTAGGCGAGTTTCTCCAGCCGGTCGAGCATCGTGGTGACGCTCCCGGTGGTCAGCCCCAGCTGCCGGCTCAGCTCGCGCGGGGTGGCCTCCTCCACCGACAGCAGGATCTCCAGACAGCGCAGATCGGTCTCGTTGACACCCATCAGGCGGGCCAGCTCGCGGTCGAAGTCGTCGACGGCGGCCTGGTAGCGCTGCACCACGGCGCCGAGCCGCGCCTCGACCGAGCCCGAGTCCGCGCCCACACCCGGCTCCGTTCCGCTTGACATTCGAGATATCTCCCAGCATCGTAACCATCGGCTATTAACTTGAAAGTCGAGATGTATGAAAGTCAAGCGAGACTGGAGTCCAAGCCATGTCGTCCCGCACGTCCCACACGACCAACACCACGAACGTAGCCGCTGACGACGGCGGGGCACCGGTGCCCTATCCCCAACGATGGGCCGCGGCGTTCGTGATGATCCTCGCGGCGCTGCTCGACATGATCGACGGATCGATCGTGAACACCGCGCTGCCGTCCATCGGCAAGGGGCTGAAGGCCACCCCCGCCGACCTCCAGTGGATCGTGTCCGCCTACCTGCTCGGCTTCGCCGCCACGCTGATCATCGCCGGACACCTGGGCGACCGCTACGGCCGCAAGAAGCTGTTCCTGCTCGGCGTCACCGCGTTCGCGCTGATGAGCCTGGCCGGCGCGCTGGCGACCTCGGCCGGGGTACTCGTCGCCTCGCGCGGCCTCCAGGGCGTGGCCGCGGCCGTGATCATGCCGCAGATCCTGGCCTCGTTCCGCACGATGTTCGACGGCGAGGAGCGCGGCAAGGCGTTCGCCCTGTACGGCGCGATCGCCGGTGTCTCCACGGCCGTGGGCGTGCTGCTCGGCGGCGTGCTGACCGACTGGGACCTGTTCGGCTGGGGCTGGCGCACGATCTTCGTGATCAACCTCCCGCTGGCCGTCCTCGTCCTGGTGCTGGGCACCAAGTGGGTCCCCGCCTCGAAGGACCACGCCTTCAGCGGCCGGATCGACGTCCTCGGCAACCTCGTGCTCGCCGCGGGCCTGGTCGCGATCGTGCTGCCGCTGGTCCAGGGCCGCTCCAACGGCTGGCCGCTGTGGGGCTGGATCTGCCTGGCCGCCGGTGTCGCCGCGATCGTCGCCCTGACCGTCTCGGAGAAGCGACGCGGCATCGAACACCCACTCCTCCCCACGGACCTGTTCCACAAGCCCGCCTTCAGCGCCGGCCTGCTGGTCCAACTCCTCTTCTACGGCGGCATGTCCGGCTTCTTCCTGGTCTTCACCGTCTGGCTGCAGTCCGGCCAGGGCTACACCCCGACCGGCGCCGGTCTGCTGATGGTCGCCTTCAGCGCGGGCTCGATCCTGTCCGCCCCGGCGGTCGACCCGCTGGTCGCGAAGTTCGGCCGCGGTGTGCTGATCCTGGGCGCGCTGGTGATGGCGGGCGGTCTGTTCTGGGTCCGGCACGAGGCCCAGGACGCGGCCCAAGTGCACACCGGTGCCTGGCCGTTGGTCCCGGGACTGTTCCTGGCCGGGGTCGGCCTGATCTTCCTGATCATCCCGCTGGTCAACACCATCCTGAGCACCGTGCCGGGCGAGTTGGCGGGCGGTGCCTCCGGAATTCTGTCCACGGCCCAGCAGTTCGGCGGGGCGCTCGGGGTCGCCGTCATCGGCAACGCGTTCTTCTCCCACGCCGACAAGGGCCTCACCGACGCGATCGTCCACGCGGGGCCGTGGGCCATCGGCGCGTATCTGCTGTGCGCGGCGCTGTGCCTGGCGCTGCCCCGCAGGGCGGTCGGCAACCAGGCCGAGCCGGCTCTCTGACAGGCCCCTGTTGTACGGCAGTTGCCACCCACTACGGAACGAAAGAGACCTCTCTCATGTCCAGGAACACCGAGAACACCACCCCCGCTCTCACCCCCGACGAGAAGCTCACCCTCCAGACCGCCGCCCACGGTGTCGTCTCCCTGATGGCGGCGGCCGACCCCGGTCCGATCTCCTCCACCCGCTCCGGGATGGCCGGCGGCAAGGCCCTGTCCTCCGCGACCGGTCTGGTCGGCCGCGTCCTGGCCGAGAAGGCCAAGGGCCTTGATCTGGGCGGCGGTTCGACCGCCGACCTCGCCGACCGGGTCTTCGCCGCGCTTGCCGACTCGGTGACCCTCCTCAAGGCGAAGGCACCGGACGAGGTGGCGAACTTCCGCGACACGATCGCCACGATCACGGACGCCGCGTCCCGCGCCCACAAGGGCGGCCCCGGCCCCGCCGAGACGGCCATGGTCCAGAAGATCGGCGCGGCACTCGAAGCGGCCTGACCACTGACCCGGCCCGGTCGCCGGCGCGCTGCGGTCCGGGGCGCGCTACCCTCCGCGTCGGACCAGCGCCCAGACACCGAGCGACGCGAGGATCCCGCCGAAGACCGCCAACGGCAACTCGGCGTAGAGGACGCTCCAGTCGGGGCCGGCCTCGAAGCGCTGGAAGCGGTTCCGGACGTCGTAGGACCACACCGCCAGTCCCAGGCCTGCGCCGAGTGCGGCGGTCAGACATCCTCCGGCGGCCCGCGCACGTTGTCCCATGCCGGGGACGGACGCGTGCGCCGCGTCGGAGGTTCCCGTACCCGGCGCGGTCAGGTCGTGAGGTCGCGTCGTCGTAGAGCCGCCAGTCCTACGGCGATCAGGGCGGCGGCGATCCCCGTGAGGGCCACCACCGGTCCCCAGGCCATGTCGCCCCCCGGCAGCTTCGGCAGGTGGCCGAAGGGGGAGATGTCCAGGACCGCCTGGGGGAGGTTCAGCGCCGGGCCGATCCAGCCGAGGAGGAGGGCGAGTCCGGCCGCTGCCCAGGACAGTGGGGACAGGCGCGGGGAGAGGCCGTGGAGGAGGACCGCCAGGGCGCCCAGGGACCAGATCGCCGGGAGTTGGACCAGGGTGGCGGCGAGGATGGGGCCGGGCTCGGCGCCGTAGCCGAGAGTCAGGCCCAGGCCGCTCAGGAGCATGATCAGGGCCGCGCCCGCGAAGGCGATCGTCAGGTGGCCGGCCGCCCAGCGCAGGCGGCCCACCGCGTTCGCCAGGATGGGTTCGGCGCGCTGTGAAGTCTCCTCGCTGTGCAGTCGCAGGACCGACGAGACCGCGTACAGCGCGGCCAGCATGCCGAACATGCCGACCATCGTGGCCAGGAACGCGTCCTCGATGCCGGACTGGCCGCCCATCCGCTCGATGATCTCGCGGGTCTTGGCGTTGTCGCCGACCAGGTCCGCCGCGCCCTTGGTGATGCCGCCGAAGGCGACCCCGGCCGCGAGGAAGCCCAGGCTCCAGCCCAGTACGGCCCCCCGTTGGAGGCGCCAGGCCAGTGCGCCCGCCGTGCCGAGGCGGCCGTTCGCCGGTCCCGGGCGGGCGGGCAGGAAGCTCTTGCCGACGTCCCGGCGGCCGGCCAACTCGTAGGCCGCGAAGCCCTGCAGGAGTGCGGCCGCCGCGAACAGGGCCAGTACCCACCAGCGTTCGGACGCGAACGGGCGCAGGTTCTCCAGCCAGCCGATCGGTGAGATCCACGTCGCGGGCGAGGAGGCGTCGTTGGTGGTCGAGTCGCCTACCGCGCGGAGTACGAACGCCGTTCCCAGCAGGCCGCCCGTCAGGCCCTTCGCCAGTCGGCCGCTGTCCGTGAACTGCGCGACGATCGCCGCGAGCGTCGCGAACACCATGCCCACTCCGCCGATGCCGAGGCCGAGCGCCAGGGCACCCGCCGTGCCCTGCCCGGCCAGCCCGGCCGTGATCAGCAGCGCCAGCGCGGAGTTGGCGACGAACGCCGTCAGCAGGGCTGCCGTCAGCGGGGCGCTGCGGCCCACCATCGCCGACGAGACCAGTTCCTGCCGGCCGCTCTCCTCCTCGTCCCGTGTGTGCCGTACGACGACCACCAGGCTCATGATTCCGGCGAGGATCGCGGCGTAGCCGCCGATGCGCCACGCGGTGAGGCCGCCGAGGGAGTCGCTGAACACCGGGCCGTAGGTGGCGCGGAGTGAGCTGTTGGTGAGCATCTGGCGGGCGATGTCGGCGCGTTCGGCGGGGGTGGAGTAGACGTTCTTCAGAGAGCTGGGGAGTGACAGGACCAGCAGGGCCGTCACCGCGACCCAGGACGGGATCACCACTCGGTCGCGGCGCAGGTTGAAACGCAACAGGGCGCCGGTGCCGGTGAGTTGGCGTGAGCCGCCGGTGCGCAGGGCGAACGTGGCGGTCGTCATTCCGACCCCTGCTCCTGGTAGTGGCGCAGGAAGAGTTCCTCCAGCGTCGGTGGCTTCGAGGTGAGCGACCGTACGCCCGAGTCGCTCAACGACCGCAGTACGGCGTTGAGTTGGTCCGTCTCGACCTGGAGGCGGACGCGATGGCCCTGTACGTCGAGGTCGTGCACGCCGGGCAGGGACGCCAACCCGTTGGGCTCGCCGGTGAGTTCGGCGCTCACGCTGGTGCGGGTGAGGTGGCGCAGGTCGGCCAGTGAACCGCTCTCCACCGTGCGGCCCTTGCGGATGATGCTCACCCGGTCGCACAACTCCTCGACCTCGCTGAGGATGTGGGAGGAGAGGAGGATCGTGCGGCCCCGGTCGCGTTCCTCCTCGACGCAGCGCTGGAAGACCTCTTCCATCAACGGGTCGAGGCCGGACGTCGGTTCGTCCAGGATCAGCAGGTCGACGTCCGAGGCGAACGCGGCGACGAGCGCGACCTTCTGGCGGTTGCCCTTGGAGTACGTGCGGCCCTTCTTGGTGGGGTCGAGTTCGAAGCGGTCGATCAGGTCGGCGCGGCGGGACCTGTCGAGGCCGCCGCGCAACTTGCCGTAGAGGTCGATGACTTCGCCGCCGGACAGGTTGCGCCAGAGCGTCACGTCGCCGGGGACGTAGGCGACCCGGCGGTGCAGTTCGACGGCGTCGGCCCAGGGGTCCCGGCCCAGGAGCTGGGCGGCGCCCGAGTCGGCGTGCAGCAGGCCGAGCAGGACGCGGATCGTCGTGGACTTGCCGGAGCCGTTGGGGCCGAGGAAGCCGTGCACCTCGCCGGACTCGACGTCCAGGTCGAGGCCGGTGAGGGCGGGTGTCCTGCCGAACGACTTGTGCAGCCCGGAGACGGTGATTGCCTTCGTCATGGAGCCGAACGTACGCTACGTTCAGAAATTTGTGAAGTTAAGGAAGAGTATGAAGCGCGGGTAGGGTGGGGCCATGACGGATACAACCGGTGCGCGGGACGCGGAGTCCGTGTCGAAGTTCGTCGAGTCCTTCGCGGCGCAGCTTGTCGAGGCGGGGATGCAGCGGATGCCGGCCCGGATCTTCGCCGCGCTGCTCTCCTCGGACGAGGGCGCGATGACCTCCGTCGAGCTGGGGGAGCAGCTGCGGATCAGTCCGGCGGCGGTGTCCGGCGGGGTGCGTTATCTGGCGCAGCAGCACATGGTGTCGCGGGAGCGTGAGCCGGGTTCGCGGCGCGAGCGGTACCGGGTTCAGGGCAATCAGTGGTACGAGGCGCTCACGAATCGCGAGGCTGTTCTCAAGCGGTGGGAGGCGGCTCTGAGCGAGGGGGTTGCCAGCCTTGGCGCGGATACGCCGGCGGGGCGCCGTATGGCCGAGACCCTCGCGTTCTTCGAGTTCGTCGACGGGGAGATCGCGGCGATGATGGAGCGGTGGAGGGTTCACCGGGAAACACGGTTCGGTGGAGCCACCTAAGGGGCGCGGGGCGGTGTCGATGTGCGGCTTTGCCGCGTGGGCGCGACCAGCCACGACGCTCCCGCAGGCCCGTATGCACCTGCGGCCCGGTGGTGGGCTGGTCGCGCAGTTCCCCGCGCCCCTAAAAGCAGGGAACTTCAGCGCTCCTTGGTTTCTTCGAGCACCGTCCTACCCAGCAGCGCGTACCGCTCAGGCGACCGGCGCTTCAAATACTGGGCGTAGCCGATGCCCGTCGCCGCGACCAGCAGTACCAGCCACGGGGTCGCCTTCAGGAGGGGTGAGTCGGACTCCGAGCCCGCTGCCACGCTCATGTTGGAGACCAGGAGAAGGACCACCGCCAGCATCGCGATGCCGCCGAGGAGCGGAGCGGTGAAGGTCTTGAACCAGTGACGGCTCTCGGGGTGGTGGGTGCGGAAGTACGCCAGCACCGCGAACGAGCACACCGCCTGGACGACCAGGATCGCCATCGTGCCGAGGATGGCGAGCAGGACGTACATCGCGTTGGCCGGGTCCTTGCTCGTGGCCCAGAACGCGATGATCAGGACGGCGCTGATCACGGTCTGCACGAAGCCCGCGATGTGCGGGGAGCCGTGCTTGGCGTGGGTGCGGCCGATGGTGTTCTTGAGGGAGGGGAGGACGCCTTCGCGGCCCAGCGCGTACATGTAGCGGCTGGCGCAGTTGTGGAAGGCCATGCCGCAGGCGAGCGAGCCGGTGATCATCAGCCACTGCATGAGGTCGACCGCCCAGTGGCCGACGTAGTGCTCGGTGGGGTTGAAGAAGAGGGCGAGCGGGTTCGCAGAGGAGGCGACCTTGACGGCCTCGGTCTCGCCGTTGCCGATGATGGCCATCCAGGAGACGAAGACGTAGAAGACGCCGACACCGAGGACCGAGATCATCGTGGCCTTGGGGATGATCTTCTTGGGGTCGCGGGACTCCTCGCCGTACATGGCCGTGGACTCGAAGCCGACCCAGGACCAGAAGGCGAAGAAGAGGCCGAGACCGGCGGACGTTCCCTTGAACGCGTTGACCGGGTTGACCGGGCCGAAGGTGAAGCCGTGCGGGCCGCCGCCGTGCAGGGCGACCGAGATCGCCATCGCGGCGAGGACGGTCACCTCCGTGCCGAGGAGGACGACGAGCAGCTTCTCCGCGACCGAGACGCCGAACCAGGTGCCGGTCGCGTTGACGGCCAGCATCACGATCGCGCAGGCCCACCACGGGACGTCAAGTCCCGTCTGGTCCTTGAGGGTTCCGGTGGCGAAGACCGAGAAGATGCCGATCAGCGCCGGCTCGAACACGACGTACGCGAAGGTCGCCAGGAGACCCGACGCCAGTCCCACGGTGCGGCCGAGGCCGTAGGAGATGAAGCCGTAGAACGCGCCCGTCGAGGTGATGTGCTTGGCCATCGAGGTGAAGCCGACGGAAAAGATTGCCAGGACGACCATTGCGACGAGGTAGCTCGCCGGGGCGCCGATGCCATTGCCCGACGAGACCATGAAGGGCACGTTGCCGGTCATCGCGGTGATCGGGGCGGCGGTCGCGACGGCCATGAAGACCACGCCCAGCAGGCCGATGGCGTTGGGCTTGAGCCGGTGAACGGCGCCGTCCTCGCTTGTGTTCGCCGCGGGGGCGATTCCTTCGTCCACTGCCATCGGGATGGCTCCTCTCCTGCTGCTCGGGTGGGTCTACGGTGCGGAACTCTGTCGGCCGAATGAGTCCGGCAAGGGTTTCGGCGCGTTAAATGTTTGTCAACCAGACCTTTAGAAATCTGGCGAAATCCGATGGCAACACGGGCCTCGTACGGTCGCCGCCATGAGTACGTACACCTCGACCCTCGGCGGCCGGAGCTACCGCTTCGGCTCCCTCGCGCGTCTGCTCGCCGCCGCGAGCCCCGAGCGCTCCGGCGACCGGCTGGCGGGGCTGGCCGCATCGTCCGCCCAGGAGCGGGTCGCGGCGCGGTGGGCGCTGGCGGACGTGCCGCTGACCGCCTTTCTCGCCGAGCCGGTGATCCCGTACGAGACCGACGACGTGACCCGGCTGATCGTCGACACGCATGACGCGGCGGCCTTCGCGGCGGTGGCCGGGCTGTCGGTCGGCGGGTTCCGGGAGTGGCTGCTGACGGCCGACACCGCTCAACTGGCCGCCGTAGCAACCGGGTTGACGCCGGAGATGGTGGCGGCCGTGTCCAAGCTGATGGGCAACGCGGATCTGGTCGCCGTCGCGCGCAAGGTGCGGGTCGTCACCGCCTTCCGGTCGACGATCGGGCTGCCGGGGCGGCTCGCCACCCGGCTCCAGCCCAACCACCCCACCGACGACCCGGCGGGTGTGGCGGCGGCCCTGCTCGACGGGCTGCTGCTCGGCTCCGGCGACGCGGTGATCGGCATCAACCCGGCGACGGACAGCCCGAAGGCGGTGCGGGACCTGCTGGAGCTGCTGGACGGAGTCATCCAGCGGTACGCGATCCCCACCCAGTCCTGCGTCCTGTCCCACGTCACGACGAGCATGGACCTGATGGCCCGCGGTGCGCCGGTCGACCTCGTCTTCCAGTCCATCGCCGGCACCCAGGCGGCCAACGCCTCCTTCGGTGTGACGCTGGGCCTCCTCGACGAGGCGTACGAGGCGGCACGGGCGCTCGGCCGGGGCACGGTCGGCTCGAACGTCATGTACTTCGAGACCGGCCAGGGCAGCGCGCTGTCGGCGGACGCGCACCACGGGGTGGACCAGCAGACGGTGGAGGCGCGGGCGTACGCGGTGGCCCGCCGCTACGACCCGCTGCTCGTGAACACGGTGGTGGGCTTCATAGGCCCGGAGTACCTGTACGACGGCCGGCAGATCCTCCGCGCCGCCCTGGAGGACCACTTCTGCGGCAAGGTGCTCGGCCTGCCGATGGGTCTGGACATCTGCTACACCAACCACGCCGACGCGGACGACGACGACATCGCCACCATGCTCACCATGCTCGGCGTGGCCGGCGCGTCCTTCGTGATCTGCACACCGGGCGGCGACGACATCATGCTCAACTACCAATCCGCCTCGTACCACGACGCGTTGTACCTCCGCGAGGTCCTCGGCCTGCGCCCGGCACCGGAGTTCGAGACCTGGCTCGACTCCATCGGCCTGCTGGGCGAGGGCGGCGAGATCAGGGACGTATCGGCTACGGCCCACCCGTTGACGGCGATCGGAAGGGAACTGGTGGCATGACGACCGGTCAAGTGGAGCTGGCAGGCGGGGAGTTGTGGCCGACCCTGCGCCGCCACACCCAGGCGAGGATCGGCCTCGGGAGGGCGGGCTCGGGTCTGCCCACGCATCACCGGCTGGAGTTGCAGGCCGCGCACGCGGCGGCACGGGACGCGGTGCACTCGCCGTTCGCGCCGGACATGGTGGCGGCGGCGCTGGGCGGCGAGCCGACGGTACGGGTGCGCAGCGCGGCGCCCGACCGGCTCACGTACCTCCAACGCCCGGACCTGGGGCGCCGGTTGGAGCCCGCAGACCGGGCGCACCTGCCGGTCGGTGACTGGGACGTCGTCTTCGTGGTCGCGGACGGCCTGTCCAGCCGGGCGGTGCACGAGCACGCGGCGGCGATGGTGCGGGCGACGACGGCCCTGCTGCCGACGTCCTGGCAGGTGGCGCCGGTTGTCCTCGCGGAACAGGCCCGCGTGGCCCTCGGCGACGACGTCGCCTCGACGATGGGCGCGACGATGGTCGTGGTCCTGGTCGGCGAGCGCCCCGGGATGTCGGCGGCGGACTCCCTGGGCGCGTACCTGACGTACCGCCCGAAGCCGGGCGTCACGACGGACGCCGACAGAAACTGCCTGAGCAACATCCGGCCGCCGCTGGGGCTGACGTATGAGCTGGCGGCGGGGAAGCTGGCGGGGTTGATGGAGAGGGCAGGGGAGTTGGGGGCGACCGGGGTGGCGCTGAAGGACGACTCGGACGTGAAATCCAGCCTCTCCGGCGTTTGAGGAGCTGGGGTCCGGGGGCCGGCCCCCGAGGCGGGGCCGAAGGGGCAGCGCCCCTGGAGGACGGGACGGGTAGGGGCGGCGGGGGCGAGAAAACCCCGCCTCACCCCGGCAACGTAAGCCCCCAGGCCCCCTCCCGAACCACCCACGTCCGGGTCCGCACCGGGCCCGCCACCACCGCGTCCGCCCGGTAGCGGAAATCCGCCCCGGACACGGTCACCGACCGCCCCCGCGTGCACAGCGGGGACGCCTCCGCGCCCACCGACGCCGGCCGTACCTCCACCTCTGCCAGCCCCGAAGCCGCCGGGCGTACGGAGACCGTCTCCACCGGCTGGTCCAGGTCGACGAGGGTGACCCCGTCGACCTCGACCCGCAGCCGGGCCGGTCCGAACCGGGGCTCACCGACGAGCGGCTCCCGTGCCGGGCGGGCCGGCACCAGGGTCCGTACCAGTGACTGACAGGTCCGCAGCCACGACGCGTGGCCGGAGCCGGCGGGCGAGGGCACCGCGGGCGACGGGAGTGAAGGGATCCGCAGCGCGCCCAGCACCACCCCGTCGCTGTCGTCGACCAGCAGGTCCATCCGCCGTACGACCCCGTCCAGCACCGCCCGCGCCGCCGCCACCGCCCCCGTGGGCACCCCCAGCGCCCCCGCCAGGGAGAGCGCGCCGCCCACCGGCACCATCGAGAGGGCGCATCCGGCCAGCTCCCGCTGGCGGTACAGCAGGGACACGGTCCGCATCAGGGCCCGGTCGTCGCCCACCAGCACCGGTCGCCGTGAGCCCCGCCGGGCCAGGACCCGGGCGAATTCCTCGGGCCCCTCCGGCATGCACACCTTGGTCGCCGCACCCGCGCTGAGCACGTCTTTCGCGATGCGGACGGACTCTCCGTCGGTGCGCCGGGCGACCGGATCGATGACGACCAGGAGCTGATCGGAAGTCGCGAAAGTCGCCACCTCGGCCATGCCTCGCTTCCTCGGGTAGCATCTTTGTGCAAGAGCCCCTTGCGCTATTGCGCCAGGGGCTTCGTCTATTCCGGGGCATCCGGTCCGACGGGTTGCGGCCGACGAGGGTCGCTGACGTACGAGGCACACGCTGTGCGGCGTACGTCTCTGACCTTGGACATGCCCCGCCCGGAAGGGGTGTACGCGCGTGCCCGCACTTGTGCTGCTCGGTGCTCAGTGGGGTGACGAAGGCAAGGGAAAGGCGACGGACCTGCTAGGTGGGTCCGTCGACTATGTGGTGCGCTACCAGGGCGGCAACAACGCCGGCCACACGGTAGTCGTGGGCGATCAGAAGTACGCCCTTCACCTGCTCCCTTCCGGGATCCTCACACCGGAGTGCACTCCGGTCATCGGCAACGGTGTCGTCGTCGACCCGTCGGTCCTGTTCTCCGAGCTGAACGGGCTGAACGAGCGCGGCGTCGACACGTCCAAGCTCCTGATCAGCGGTAACGCTCACATCATCACGCCCTACAACGTGACGGTGGACAAGGTGACGGAGCGCTTCCTCGGGAAGCGGAAGATCGGGACGACGGGCCGCGGTATCGGGCCCACCTACGCGGACAAGATCAACCGCGTCGGCATCCGGGTCCAGGACCTCTACGACGAGTCGATCCTGACGCAGAAGGTCGAGGCGTCCCTCGACATCAAGAACCAGATGCTCACCAAGCTCTACAACCGGCGCGCGATCGCCATCGAGCAGGTCGTCGAGGAGCTGCTGTCCTACGCGGACCGCCTCAAGCCGTACGTCGCCGACACGGTCCTCGTCCTCAACCAGGCGCTGGACCAGGACAAGGTCGTCCTCTTCGAGGGCGGGCAGGGCACCCTCCTCGACATCGACCACGGGACCTATCCCTTCGTCACGTCCTCCAACCCCACCGCGGGCGGCGCGTGCACGGGCGCGGGTGTCGGCCCGACCAAGATCAGCCGGGTCATCGGCATCCTGAAGGCCTACACGACCCGGGTCGGCTCGGGCCCGTTCCCGACGGAGCTGTTCGACGCGGACGGCGACGCGCTGCGCCGCATCGGCGGCGAGCGGGGTGTCACCACCGGCCGTGACCGGCGCTGCGGCTGGTTCGACGCGGTCATCGCCCGCTACGCGACCCGCGTGAACGGCCTGACCGACTTCTTCCTCACCAAGCTCGACGTCCTCACCGGCTGGGAGCAGATCCCGGTCTGTGTGGCCTACGAGATCGACGGCAAGCGTGTCGAGGAACTCCCGTACTCGCAGACCGACTTCCATCACGCGAAGCCGATCTACGAGAACCTGCCCGGCTGGAGCGAGGACATCACGAAGGCCAAGACCTTCGCGGACCTCCCGAAGAACGCGCAGGCGTATGTGAAGGCGCTGGAGGAGATGTCGGGCGCGCCGATCTCCGCGATCGGTGTCGGACCGGGGCGTACGGAGACGATCGAGATCAACTCGTTCATCTAGGGCGACGGTTGAGCCGCGGTCGGAGCCGCGGCAGACGGCGGCACTTGGGCCGGTCTTGGGAAACCTTGACCGGCCCTTGGGCTGTCCGTGGTTACGCCGGTAACAGGTGGAGGCCAGCATCTACGCGGGTAGCCCGCCGCGCCCCGCACGCAACACCCGACCTCTGTGCCCTTCCAGGAGCCCTGAATGCCCGTCAATCCCATGAACCGCCGTGAGTTCGTGCAGAAGTCCGCCGTCACCGGCGCTGTCGTGGCCGTCGCGGGGACGGCGGCGGCGACCCCGGCCGAGGCCGCCGACCGGCACAAGCCGAAGCCCAAGCCGAAGACCTGGTCGTTCTCCGTCCTGGGCACGACCGACCTGCACAGCCACGTCTTCAACTGGGACTACTACACCAACGCCGCCCCGGTGGACTCCAAGGGCAACACCTACGGCATCGCCCGTATCGCCACCCTGGTCAAGAACCTGCGCGCCGAGAAGGGCGAGGACCGGGTGCTGCTCGTCGACGCGGGCGACATCATCCAGGGCACGTCCCTCGCGTACTACTACGCGAACGTCGACCCCATCACGGGCAAGGACGGCAAGCGCGGCCCCAAGCACCCCATGGCCGTCGCCATGAACGAGATGCGCTACGACGCCGCCGCCCTCGGCAACCACGAGTTCAACTACGGCGTGGACGTGCTGCGCGCCTTCGAGAAGCAGTGCCACTTCCCGCTGCTCGGCGCCAACGCCCTGGACGCGAAGACCCTCAGGCCCGCCTTCGAGCCCTACACGGTCAAGCGCATCAAGGTGCCCGGCGCGCCGGACATCAAGGTCGGCATCCTCGGCCTCACCAACCCGGGCATCGCACTGTGGGACAAGGACAACGTCAGCGGCAAGCTGGTCTTCCCGGGACTCGTCGAGCAGGCGAAGAAGTACGTGCCGCGGCTGCGCGCGCTCGGCTGTGACGTCGTCTTCCTCACCGACCACTCCGGTCTGGACGGCTCGACGTCGTGGGGGGACGAACTCCCGTACGTGGAGAACGCGTCGAACCTGGTCGCCCAGCAGGTCCCCGGCATCGACGCGATCCTCGTCGGCCACACCCACGTCGACGTCCCCACCTACACGGTGAAGAACGAGGAGACCGGCGAGGACGTCCTCCTGTCCGAGCCGTACTGCTACGGCTACCGCCTGTCCGTCTTCGACTTCGAGCTGGAACTCGTGCGCGGCTGCTGGAAGATCACCAGCAAGACGGCGACCACGCTCAACAGCAACACGGTCGCGGAGGACAAGAGGATCACCGACCTCCTCACCGCCGACCACGACCTGGTCGTCAAGTACGTCAACACGGCGATCGGCACCAGCACAGAGAACATGTCGACCGCGGAGGCCTGCTGGAAGGACGTCCCCGCCATCGACTTCATCCACGAGGTCCAGATGGAGACGGTGAAGGCGGGCCTGTCGGCGGCGGACGCCGCGCTCCCGCTGATCTCGGTGGCGGCCTGCTTCAGCCGCACCGCGGACATCCCCAAGGGCGACGTGACCATACGCGACGTCGCCGGCCTCTACATCTACGAGAACACCCTCTACGGCAAGAAGCTCACCGGCGCCCAGCTCAAGGACTACCTGGAGTACGCGGCGAAGTACTACCACCAGGTCCCGGCCGGCACCGCGGTCGACACCGCGACCCTCACCAACGCCAACAGCTTCTGGGACTACATGTACGACACGGCGGCCGGTGTCTCCTACGAGATCGACATCGCGGCGGCCGAGGGCTCGCGCATCAAGAACCTCACCTACAACGGCGCCGCGATCCCCGACGACCAGGTCTTCGTCGTCGCGGTCAACAACTACCGCGCCAACGGCGGCAGCGGCTACCCGCACATCGCCGCCGCGGAGTCCGCCTACAGCTCCACCAACCAGGTCCGCGACCTGATGATCGCCTACGCCACGGCCAAGGGCACCATCGACCCGTCGACGTTCGCGGCCTCCAACTGGAAGCTGACGCAGGCGGGGACGGCGGTCTTCTAGACTCCGCACCCACCTTCTGTACCCAGTTCTGCGCCGAGCGTGAGGAGCACGGATGTCCATGGCAGTCCTGGGGCGGGGCGAGGCCCGCACCGCTCTGATCCTGGAGTCCGTGCTCAGCACGGCGGCCGTGGTGTGGTGGTCGGCCCTGGTGTGGGCGCACCGCGACGCCCTGTACGCGGTGCCCGACGCCGTGGCGCTGATCCTCACGGTCGTGCTGTCGCTGCTGGTGACATGGGCCGTGTGGCTTCGGGCGGGCCGGCTGCGGAGCGCGAATCTGGCGCTGGTCGCGGTACGCGGTGTCGCGGTGCTGACGTTGTCCCTCTGGCTCCTTCAGGACCTGTAGGTCAGTCGGGAAAGACGTCCTCGCCGGGGCATCCCCCTTTGTCCGGGCATATCCTGAAGTCATCCGTCCCGCGCACGCCGACCAGGAGAAGGTGACTGCGATGCGCATGATGCTGAAAGCGTCCATGGACACGGAGAAGGGGAACGAGGCCATCCGCAACGGGACCCTCGGGAAGCTCATGGAGGAGTCCATGGAGCAGATCAAGCCCGAGGCGGCCTACTTCACCGCCGACGGCGGCAAGCGCACCGCGTTCCTGTTCTTCGACCTGAAGGACCCCTCCGACATTCCGTCGATCAGTGAGCCGTTCTTCCTCAACCTGGGTGCCGAGCTGACCTACACCCCGGTGATGAACGCGGAGGACGTCCAGACGGGTCTCGGCAAGATCCGCTAGGCCCTCACTCCTGCGGTGTTCCCTGGATCCTGGCAAGGGTCAGGACACCGCCGCCGATGCCCCATCCGGCGTCGGCGACCTCTTCCACCAGGACGAGCGTGGTGGCACGGGCGCCGTCGCCGAAGATCTCGGCGTACAGGTCCGTGGTACGCGTGATGATCTGCTCCTTCTGCTCTGCGGTGAGGGCGCCGGCGGGGACCTTGAAGTTCGCGAAAGGCATGGTGTTCTCTTTCTTCGTGTTCCTCGTGCTGCTGTGGGGATGTGGCAACCATCAGTCCCGGCTGCCGCATCCCGCCAGGGCTGAGCCCACCCAGGGGTTGCCGGCCCCTGGCTCGGACCCCGCCGGAGAGGCGACGATGAGCGGGTGAACCTTCCCGAGCTCGCGGCGTTCCTCAGGTCCCGGCGTGACCGGGTCCGGCCGGCCGACGTCGGCCTGCCCGCCGGGCCCCGGCGCCGGGTGCCCGGTCTGCGGCGCGAGGAGGTCGCGCAGCTGGCGGGCCTGTCGGCCGACTACTACACCGAACTGGAGCGCGGACGTGGCGCCCAGCCCTCGGCCCAGACACTGAACGCCCTCGCCCGGGCGCTACGGCTGGGCGGCGACCAGCGCGACCACCTGTTCCACCTCGCCGACCGGCCGTTGCCCGAGTCGGCGCGCGGCACGGGCGCGCGGCACGTGCAGCCCGCCCTGCTGGGGCTGCTGGACCGGCTGGCCACCACCCCGGCCCAGGTCATCACCGATCTGCACGAGACCCTCGTACAGAATGAACTGGCCGCCGCCCTGCTCGGGCGGGCGCCGGAACCGCGCGGGCCCGCCACCGGCTTCGCGTACCGCTGGTTCACCGATCCGGCCGCCCGCGCGGTCTACCCGCCCGAGGACCATCCGCACCACTCACGGGTCTTCGTCGCCGACCTGCACGCGGTGGCCGCCCGCCGGAGCCGCGACAGCGAGGTCGCCGGGATGACGGCCGCACTGCGGCGGCGCAGCGCGGAGTTCGCCGCCCTGTGGGACACCCACGACGTCGGCCTGCGCCGCACCGATCACAAGCGCATCGTGCACCCCACGCTGGGCGTCATCGAGTTGGACTGCCACAGTCTGTTCAGCGAGGACGGCCGTCAGCGCCTGCTGTGGTTCACGGCCCCGCCCGGCACCGAGGGCGCCGCCCAGCTCGAACTGCTCGGCGTCATCGGCACACAGGACATGGCCGCGACCGAGGACACCCCTGGCACGCGTCGCTAGCTGAACACGATCATCGAGCCCTGGGCGAGGCTGCGCGTCGCCGCGGCGTGCAGCCCGAGCCACACGTGCCGCTCGCGCGCGAACGGGCTGGGGT
>Ga0307511_10001643_pt1 | contig 23589 bp, 13 predicted proteins | sample 13_EM_MG_FD_200266 | JGI IMG/M metagenome (GOLD analysis project Ga0307511, IMG submission 200266) | Populus trichocarpa ectomycorrhiza microbial communities from riparian zone in the Pacific Northwest, United States - 13_EM | ecosystem: Host-associated > Plants > Roots > Unclassified | place... | reverse complement strand
TAATTTGGATCAATAGATCATAATAACTCTATAAAAAACAAATTAAATTTAATTATTAAAATTAATTTAATATTTAATATTTTAAAAAAAGAATTAAATCAAAAAAGAAAAAAAAACATATATACGCTGTTTTGTGAGTGTGGTAATTAATTAATAATATATACGCTGTCCTTTTCTTTTTAACACATCACCATACAATCTAATGCTTCTACATTTCTTTCGACGCTATAATAGACATTTTTACATTCTAAACAGTTCAAGACATTTACAGATATACCTTAGTCGGATGAATCGTCAGCCAAAGAAACCTTGCTTAGCCTACTTGGCAGCAATCTAACACCATTGCTCTTGATTTTTTTTTTCCTGTTTTGGTAGTGTGGTTATAGTTATTTTTAAAATGTTTTTTATTTGGAAATATATTAAAATATTATTTTTTTTATTTTTTAAATATTATTTTTGATATTAATGCATCAAAATGATCTAAAAACATTAAAAAAATATTAATTTAAAACAAAAAAAATGAAAAAAATTTAAATTTTTTTAAAAATACTTTTAAAATAAAAGAAAAGCAGGATTTTAAATCTCCTATTTCTTCCGTGTTAAGCAAATGCAGATGCACCAAGGCAATTATCTAGCCGTTGTTTCTTGGGTCTAAAAGTTCTCCGAGAAGATTGATGAGGAATCATCATGAGGTGCTCCCTTAACATTCATTCCATAGTTGGTTGATTGAAAAGATAGTTTGGTGAAGGGCAATTCAATTTCGGCCGTTTGTGACCAATGAAAACAGCATAAAGGGAAAGCACAATGGGAAGTGTATGAGTTGACAAAGTTGAATATGACGAAGCACCATCTTTGTATGAAATTCTTTTTGATCAGAAGAACCCATGCAGATGCCATTTTAGGTCAACCGTGCCATCTTTTCTGCTCACCGTTTCAGGTGATTTCAGAACCACTATACTCTTCCCCGTTATACTGGTCCATGTGTCTGACCAAATTATAAGGCCAGACCCAGCCACCCAGAATCCTCTAAATATCGATTTCTGTCATTTTGTTCCTTCCTCTTGTTTCACTTTTCCGGATTTTGCCACCCCAGCAAGATACTGTTATACTTTGGTGTTCATAATAATATACCTTGCGATGTCAACACTCAACAGTTGATCAGGGCTTAATAAAGTGATAATCTACCAAGAATATATACATATTGGCCATCCTTTTCACTTTTCTTTGCTGCGCATAACCGTCCATTCTTAGTTCACATCGCATACTAAAAATCATGCATCCTTTGTTGGACTGAGATTGATCAACAGGTGCATGTGTCTTTAATAATATTAATTAATAAAGCTCTGAGATTAATGAACTTGATGAGACGCCTATCTTTATAGCACTCGTGAACTGTGCAATATGCAAGTACGATTATAATCTGACATGTCCATTAAGGACTGCTAGTGCTGATTCGAACTATGATAAAAAAGCTCACCTGTTCATTTCTATCATTGGATTGAAGTGTGTCGGAAACCTTTTGATGCTGCAAGGTGTTCACACTGACTCTGGATGAGCTGTAAAAATAACTTAAATGTACACTAAAATTCACTTTGAGATAAAGGTCTAGAAAAGAAGAAAGGACAAAATGCACTTGGAGCTAAGGAAGACTCAAAGAGAGAATTAGCAAATGCCCTTATTTGATTATCTTCATTGAGCAGAATATTATAGTTTTAAATTTCCTGAGAACCAACTATACTTGTGTGAATGCTTGACACTAAAGGCCAGAACCTGAGAATCTTTGGCCTTTAAGCAACCTTTTCACCAAGCTATTCTGCAAATTTCTGTCCTTTTTATGAAATGGGTTTTTAAAAAGCGGTCTGTATTAATTTTCTTCTTCATCCTCTTGAACCTGCATGAATTGCAATCATCTTGGAATCAACCATGGGAAAAACAAGAGCAGTCACACACGCAGATCTTGCACCAAGTCATGGAAGTACGGGTTTGGGTAGTAAAACAGCTGCCTTCCTCATGGTCTTGACCATTGTTTGTGGCCTATTTTGTTTCGTTCTTTGCCTTATAGCTGAAGCAGCTCGTTCCCAGGTAACCCTTAAACAAAAACATTTGAATTACACCTTCCACGACAGCCATATGTGACATATAACTTTGTGGGGGTATGATCTTGTAGGTGACATGGGTGAACTCTGATAGTAAAGAAAATGACGAGGATTCCCAATGTATATATACTGGCAGTGGCAAGATACCATTGTTATGCGCTGCTATTGCATTTGTAGGTCTAGCAGTTGCCATGGTTGTGGAACATATGTACATGTTGATAGCAGTGAGCAAAGCAACGCCTCCGGCTCTAGTTGTTTGGGACCCCAATTCTGCTAATTCCAAGACCATCACATGGAAGGCAGGACTTTTCTTTGTTACAACTTGGTATGATCAGTCAATTTTTGCTTCAGGTTTTGCAATTATCAGTCATCTCAACTCTTGCCAATTATCTCAACCATTAATGTATATGATTTTTAACAGGATATGCTTTGCTGTTGGGGAAATCTTGTTGTTAATTGGGCTGAGTGTGGAATCAGGGCATTTGAAGAATTGGTCTAGACCAAGGCCGAATTGCCTCATCGTTAGAGAAGGCTTGTTCTCTGCTGCAGGAATCTTTGCATTGTTAACAGTCTTCTTTGCCGCTGGATTATACTTGACAGTATTATGTGCACAAAGAACGATCCAAGAGCACGAAAACACACGGCGAGAGATACTTGAGGCCTCTGCCCTCTACGCGTCTCCGCCAAGGTCACCTCAACATCAAATGATCACTTCCATTGCGAGAGAGAATCCAGTTGTTAGAGAGGATCAGATTGAGCAATCATCATTCACATATCCACCAGCTTTCGCCAAGCAGTTACATTTGGTACTGTAAAGCACGAAAAGGATATTTATGTCGGTGCCCTTAGCTGCTTAGCAAAGCCAGAGGCAGAAGCAAGAGATCCATGGCAAGTAATCATGTGGAGGGAATTTGTATATTTACATGAAATTCTGATTGGTATAACTTTTCTTAATATTTTCTTCTAAGAATATTAACCTGGTGAGAGTTGTAGGTTGTTTTACGGCAAAAAAAAAATTGAAAAGAAAATTACGGTCATGTATCTATTATAGAATATACTAGATAGGACCTCCATTACGCTGCTAGCCTGTAGATTGTTTTCAATATTAAAAAAAAAAATGCTAAAATAACACAGTTTTTAAAAAAAAACTATTTTTTTTTTAAATACAAGTTATTTATTCGATTAGATTTAATAAATATAACTAATTTAAATAATACAAATAAAAAAATATAACAATAATAAACAAACTAGAAAAATAACAGCAAAAAAAATAAAAACAAACTCGATATAAGTCCATCTTATTTAGTAAGTCAAATTTGCAACTTGGTTTTGATACAGGAGTAATCCTATTGAAATCAAATTAAATAATATTATGAAACTCAGTTATCAAACAACTCAATATTGAAGGGCGAAACTAATAAAAAAATAATTAAAAAAAAAGAAAAAAATTAGATCAATTCAGGTTAACTCGCTAGCCCCACGAACATGGACACAAGATTGGAGTAACTCCATAGAAAAGAAAGTGAAAAGTAAAGCACAAAGACCAATTCTCAACAAATCAAATGTTGTAGTGTGAAATTGAAAAAATAATTAAAAAAAAGAAAAAAAATTCAAAGTTAACTTATGTTAACCTTCAAAACTCATAACCCTAATCATGAGCCTAAGACTAACCCTATAGAAAGAAAACCCAAAAAAATAATAAAGCAAAATACTGAGGGAAAAAATGAAAAAAAATGCAATAAGAAAAAAGATCCATAACAAAAGAAATAGTAGTAAAAAGAATGATGACTAAATTTAATATAAAATAATTTAAAATCAAATGCTGAAAGATGAATTGAAAATAAGATTCAATTAGAAAAATGATAAAAAATAAATAAATAAATAGTAATCAAAATAATAAAGATCATATTTGATATAAAAATTAAATGAAACCAAATGATGAATGAGAAAATTAAAGAAAAAAATCAATCAAAACGGATAAAAATAAAAAAAATAGCAATTTAATGAATGAGAATCAAATTGGATACAAAAAACAAATAAAATGACACATTTATATTTTGACAAGTAGAAGAGAGAAAATAAGAAGAATAAAAAGGTCTATCGAAGCCCAACTATTATGCTACCATGTATAAACGCCACACCACCAAGAAGATCATGGTTAAACGCTTTTAACGTTGTCGCTGAAGAGTGCATACATCACCCACTCGCTAGCGTGTGCAACTTTTATTTTTAAAATAATATTTATATTTATTAAAAGACCAAATAGCCTCTCAGTCAATTTGATAATTAAAAAAAAAACTAATTTGAAAATACAAAACATGGGTGTTAGTTAGAAATTTTTTGCTTATAAAGGTAATTTATCATTATATTGTGCTTTTAAAATATATAAAAAATTAAATTATCTCTGATGAGTTTTATAATAACTAGTGGATTTTGAGAAAAATATCGTATTATCTTTAATAATAAGTTCATCAACTTTTTGTTGATGTATAAAACAGTAATATGTATATGTAAACACAATAAATCTTCAATGCCAATCAATTTTTTTTACTATATCAAACAATATTATACCGAAAAAAAAAACAGGCAGAAAAAAAATGAGTTTTTATTAATTAATTCAAGCAAGTCATCTGATAATATATTAACATATAAAATATATTTTTATGAATGTACAAATTATGTTCAAGACCCGATTGGATAGAAATATTTAGTTTTGACGTGCGAGGATTAGTTTGAAGATTTCTTTACAGATAAAATAAAATAAAAAAGTTATTGGTCATATAAAAAGCAAAAGGTCAAATAAAGCAATAAAAATACATAAAATATTGCGCGCGCGCGCACATATAAATCATATACTAAAAAACAAAATATAAATTTAATTTAGAGAGATACAAGAATTTTAGGCATATGTTTTCATCTATATACGAATGGAAATATCTCCAGTTCATGAATACTTACTCATACGTGCTCTATCTATATACGAATGGAAATATGTTTTCATATATATATATATATAAATTGACAATCACATTAAATATGATATTGTTGAAGTGATTTAGTGAAGTGAGATTAATATATTAAAATGAAATTAAATAAGTGATCATCAATCAGTGCATGGAAACCAATTTAAGTGGATAGAATGGATGGCACTCCCTATAGTTATTTTTCGATTTAAGAGTAACAAGCAATCACAAGAGATAAGAAGGGGAAAAAAGAAATGAATCAGATTGAGAGTAATTAAGGAGGAAAAAAAACAAGGATGGAAGATGGAAATCAGTGGTGAGGCGTTTTCCTCAGCCAAGTTTGTCTTTGTAGAACAATAATCAACCATCTAATTAATTGGTGTATAATTACTGTAATAAAATAGTAATTCAAGACTTTATACGGCAATAAAATTCAAAACTTCAATGGAACCAATAGTGCAAGAATCAAATCCATAAAACACTTTACAGGGAAATAAAAATCATAAAAAAATGAGTCACTAACTCGCCTCTTTACGAACAAATTTAACAAAATAAAATAATGAAATTATGAACGTCTAGAGGGGGCCTGCCAAGGAAAACCTTCTTATATCCAATGCCCATCTTCAATATCTGGAAGCTTTACTGCGAATTCAACTTGTTTCATCAAATATCATCACCTGTAAGATATACCGTAAGAATATGTATCGGCACGCGTTAAACCAGCCAAAAACAGGGTAAAAAGGGTCCACGTTACCTTGCTACAAACAGGACAGGTTTGGCTTCTCTCCATCCACTCGTATATACAACTAAGGTGGTAATGGTGGTTACATTGCGTGACTATCCTTGGATTTTCAACACTGTACTCTGCCAACAGATATTTCAAATGAGAAAATCAACAGACTCCACCCAAATGATAAGAAAGTTTGATGAAAACGTGACCGATTGATCACCTTCTAGGCACGTGGGACAAACATCCTCCTCGTCTATGGATGCATGAAGGTAACGATATCCAGGTTCTGCCTTTTCTTTTGAGACGCTAATTGGGGCCTTTGGATTGTTTTCATTTGATTTACCTTCTTCGGGCACAAATTCTAGGGCAATACAGTCTTTACCTTGCACTGCTCGTTCTGTATCTTGGTGTGTTTGGCCTGCGGTATTGGAGGGTCCGGGATTGGCTTCGAATGGCAAGATTCCTGGAGCAATCATGCTAGTTTCGGATTGTGTAATATTAAAAACTGCTGCATTGGATTCCACTGAAGGGGTTGGTGGCCCTCTGTTGTGTGCAGGGAGGGCAGGAGTTTCCTCGTTGCTGAATACTGCTGCGTACTGTGAGAAAAGGACGGTGTAAGATGCATCATGGGAAATGATATAGAAGGAAAGTGCACGTTTTCAATTAGTAGTAACAACAAATTCATTTGAAAATAGCTGCGAATCAACTCATGAATAGGACAGTTTGGTGTGTGAAATTGGAGCGATAATTCTGGCTTGATTTCTTAAAAATTAGCATGATTACTAATCATATGAGAATATAGCAAGCCAAGCTGTACAGTTTGATTAACTAGAAGATATACCTTGTTGAATAATGTGTACATGAAGCCCCTGTGGGAACTGTTGACATTCCCTCCTGGGTCATCATTATGAAAGCAACAACAAAGAGAAACCATTATCCAGCTCCGAATTTCCTCTGCAGTTAAATAATGCAACTGCTCTCTTTAAATTTAGGCTCTGAATCAATATATGTAATCTAGAATTTGATCAGTTCGGAAAGAAAAGAATACTTAGCTACTTTGCCAATCTGTTAATCGAATCAAAAGAGTAACCCACGAATGTATGGTAATTATATGCTATAAGAAATTAAGAATGACTTGAACCAAAACCAAAGTTTGACATAAAGAATATTATAACATTCCACATCATAGCAAAGGTATCAAACAATAATAATGGAAATAGCAGAAATCGCTTACTTCTGTTGTGGTTATATAGTTGAAGGGTAGTGATCTGATAATTATTAATCATATGGAGAAGGGGAATAAAAGAAGCTTTTGTTCTAAATACAATTAAAGGTAATGCAGTACTGGCTAGATATCAACAGCATCAACTATATAGAGAGAGAGGGGGGATCGTTAAATATTGTTCATGAAGATGTTTATGGAGGATGATGATGACATACAGTTATTATGATGATCATCGGAAACAGATTGATCACCAAGACTTGTGAAACATGATGTGTTTGTGGATTAATTAAGAGAAGACAGACACATACCTAGTGATCAAAACACAGAGAGATCAAAAAAAGAAGAGTGCCGCTGATCAACTAGCTAGGAATTAACACTATTCGTTGACACCGAAAACATCATTAAAAAAAAGGAAAAGATTTAGGGAGGAAGAAACCAAAAAGAGAAGGATAAAAAAAAGACTGGGAAAAGACATCCGAGTTGGACTGGGACTAGTACTATCAAGATTCGCAAGTCGAGACGTTTGTGCTGGAAGACGACCCGTAGCGACGGATGATTCTTCGCCGACAAAAACGAGAGAAACGAAAAGGATTTTGTGGGTCCTTCTTGCTAACTTTTTCCTACGGGCCATTGTCTCGCTGTCTCTTGTCGACCCAAACTCTTGGACCAGAAGCAGCCCAGAACTTATTTGTCTCGATTATCTGCGAGAAGTGCCTGACCCAGACAAAATGGCCCAACCGAAATATACACAACAATCGAATTATACGACGCCATAATGCAGAAACATCATTTGTAACTTCAGGGGATGGCCCGGAGTTTAAAGAGGATTGCTTAATACTAGTTCTCAGGTATATGGACTCTATGAGTTTTGTTAAATATTATTATATCAGTAGCTCTATATTCATGAATTATAGTTAAAATATTAAAAAAATATAACATTCACGGCTTAAAAAAATAGAACATTCATTTCTAATAGTTGATAAAAAAAAATGATAGAGGCTTTTTTTTAATTATAAAGGGAAAAAAAAATGACAGAGGCTTTTTTTTAATTATAAAGGGATTTGCAAGCAATACTGTAGTCATGTTTTTATTTTTTATTGAATCAAATATAAAAATTGAAAGCCATGATCTATAAATTATGTGAATGAGGGGAAAAAAGTGTTTTTCATGCTATTTTTATTTTTATGTAGACTTAAAATCAAAGGTTCTTCTATGGTGGTGTTCAAAAAAAAAAAGTATATGGTGCTGTAAAAAGAAAGGGCAAACATCAAATATACCACTAAACTATTAGAGTATTATCATTTTTACATTCAAATTATTTTTTATATTAATTTTATCACTAAACAAGCGTGGTTTCTCAAAAAACAATTATTAAAATACTTAACGGAACGTTAATATTCAACAAAATGATGTCTTTTTTTATTTTAAAAAAAAGTACAATTTGAATAAAAATATGGACGCTTAAAAATAAATAGAAGTCTTTAATTAAAATCTCTTAAGAAATTATGTAAGATTGATATAAAGAATCATTTAGTGGCAATATCGAGACTATCTACATAGTTAGCTAGATGGTATTTTTTTAGGTTTACCTAAAAAGAAAAGCTCTAATGGTCTAAAAAAACAAAAAAAAAAGTGTATTGAATATTCTATTTATAAAATTTGAAATTAGATATTGAATCGGGAAATGAAAAAAAAATGAAACATGGAAAATGAAAAAAAAAAAAGTATATAGGAAACTTATATTAGAAAAGGCCTAAAAATTAAATAGAGAGAACACGTATTTAAGAAATTATATTGGAAATATAGAAGATCTACTTGTATTATATAAGTATATATATAATAGTCATTTAAACAATTTAAGGGTATTATATTATCTCAAAAGAATAAATTGCACCTACTTTCTTGACTATCAGGAGTCCGGGACTAACACTTTTGCGTTCCACTTTGAAGCAACATGTAAATCTTCGCTGCCGATTTCACTCTTTAATTTCTACCAATACGTGAGTGTGTGTGTATTGATTAATAAATTCTTCATTAGCTGATGCATGTTTCTGCTGAAAACTAAAGCCCATAAAATCACAATTCACATAAATTAAACGGGTTTTCTTAAATTAGTTTCAGATATATTCCATTACTTGGATGAATAGCTAGCACCATGATAATTGCAAAGATCGAGTGAAAGGTGGTGAGTGTAACCTAGGATCTGGTATCCAAGAAAACTTTGCTGGGGCTGCTGGCTCTAGCCAGTACATATATATGTCGATCGTGATTAAGGCTCGGAGCATAAATAGAAGGGAAAGTCAGGACCACCAATTTAATCCAATATATATGATCCATCCATGGAAGAATCTTCATGTTGCTGGATTGCCTCGCGGTGGCCACGACCTAATTCAGAAACTATGCAAGTCCAGAAATCATCTTTACATGCACACACATGCAATGCAATGAAAGGGCTGAAAGGACCTCTTACCCGTTAATTAAATCTACAAAGTTAGTGAGGGTAGTTGAAGCTTACTTTAAAAAATAATGCAAGACTTTTGCCAATTTTGCAAAGGAAAGTCTATGCATGTCCCAGAGCTCCCTTTAATTTATTCTCTGATATTCGATCTAAGCTCAACAGTGTTTTACTTTGCAAGACTACATCATCATGAGCATGGCTCTTTCCAAAAGTATACACAAAATTAATTCAAGAGCTTAGTTTATGAGTTCATAATGTATTAATGTTCTGTGAAATGATGAAGCTCTAGCTAGCGTTTGAAGCAAGTTTGGTATATTGCCTAGAACAAAACTTTATATCAGTGTCCCCTACCTAAATACTAATCTTTTATTGATCATTGCCTATGGTTGGTGACGACTGTAAACAGGATTTCTCTGATATCCTTGGCAGAATAATTACCATGATCTCACCTAATGAATCTCTTGAATTACATATCTCACCTAATCGAATAGATGCTCCGGTGAATTTTCAACTTTTTTATTTTTTCAGTGGTAGTATTTATTAATATATTTATTTGCTACTTTAATAATTTTATGATGGTCGTATAATTAATGAGTCCCAAGGCTACATATATAAATACTAAACACAAAAATAATCCATCTATTGCAAATTTACTTTTAATTGATTTCTTTCCTCGATTCAATGGAAAGCACAAGAAATATCAAGGCATGGTGGGTGACATTTTTTTTTAATCTAGAGGGTGTTGGAGATTTTTTATTTTTTAAAAATTATTTGTAATTTTATTAAATCAAAATAATCTAAAAATATATATAAAAATATATTTTTATAAAATATATATCATTCGAACCGTTTCTAAACTTCAAGCTAGTTTTACTATCAGACAACTTTGTCCAATCTTTATCTTTTTTAACGAGCTAGGTTATAATTACATACATTAATTCTCAATTGAATTATGGACAAGTACTCATGTTTTAACCCGTGTAATTAACATTGATTTTTTTTTTCAAATCTCTTGCGGGGTAATTAAGGAACTAATCCGTTGCTATTAGAACATAACTGATCGAGTTTGGAGATCGACTCGGAACAGAGAATGGTGAATAGCTCGACTCCAGGTCGATTAATTTCTCTGAAATCTGGTACCATATACCGTTCAAGAGCCATTCTGCAAGAAGACCGCATTAATCCAACAGCCACCAAGCCAAACCGTGCTGGCCAAAAATGATCATCACCAGCTGTTCCATGCTCCCTGTACATATCAGAAAATTCTTTCACTAGATTTGATCAAGACAGTCTATATGATCATGTATGCCTCACAACTAGGTATGAAATTAAGAAATATTAGAGTCGGAAACAAGAGTGGAAAGCACACAACTAGCAAAAACATTCGATTGCCTGCTTTAACAATTACATATGCCACGTATATTGTGAAGTATATAGCTAGCTGGTCAAATTTTAGAGTGATGGGCCTACAGCTTCATGACCAGCACGTTCCTCAATAGCCCCACAGGTAAAAAATAATAAAAGAAACAGAGGACCAACATGATTAAATAACAAAAGAAAGATAAAAAGAAGGAAAAAGCATAGCATAAATAGCCATATGGTCCTTAGCTGCCCAAAGCCAACATCTAGAAATCTGGTTCAGCAACAGGCAGCTGGCCTTTATCATTAGTGAACAATCTCCTCTCTTCTTCTTCGCCTTCTCCTTTCTTATAATTAATAATCGGTGCCTCCTTACACCCCATCTCAGGAGATGGGCAAGATAGGCACAAGACTACCAGGTTTCTGTCTAAACAGGATTAGGCCTCATGTTAGAGTCCGTTCACCACCTATACAAGCCAAGGCTAATTTGAATTCTACTAAAAATGATCAAAAGACAGAGAATCCTGAGAATGTCGGCCTTGGAGAAGAGAAGTCCGGGAAGTCGGAGCTGGAAAAACCCGTGGAGTTACTTGGTAGGAAAATCATGATTGTGGTTGATTCAAGTATTGAAGCTAAGGGAGCTCTACAATGGGCACTCTCTCACACTGTTCAAAGCCAGGATCTTGTTGTTCTTCTTCATGTAACCAAAGCATCATCTAAACAAGGTTGGTGTGCGTAATGTTATTTTTTTTAACTTCTACATCATGCAACTATATATATTGTTGGGCAATTAAACTGAAGGGTTTTAACATTTGTGACCGCAGCCACAGGGGAAGAGCCCCGAAAGGATAGAGCTCCTAGGGCTTGCGAGCTTGTAAATTCTCTGAAAAATATGTGTCAGTTGAAGAGACCTGAGGTGAGTGTGATTAGTTCAGTTCAGGTAGCTTGTCTTATCTTATTTATTTCTAGAAATTGGGATATAAAACGTGGCTTGCACATGCAGATACAAATTGAGATTGCAGTGGTGGAAGGAAAAGAGAAAGGTCCATTGATAGTGGAAGAGGCCAAGAAACAAGGGGCGGCACTTCTAGTTCTGGGGCAGAAAAAGAGGTCCATGACATGGCGGCTGATCATGATGTGGGCAAGCAATAAAGTCACTGGTGGTGTGGTGGAATACTGCATCCAAAACGCCGATTGTATGGCAATAGCTGTGAGGAGGAAAGGCAAAAAACATGGAGGTTACTTGATCACCACTAAGCGTCACAAAGATTTCTGGCTCTTAGCTTAACTATAATAAACATATGTAGCATATCAATTTGATGTTTCCTTTTTCCTGTGGAGTTTTTGTTTTGTAACATTGTTTGTAAATTAATGATAAAGTCTGCTCTGCTGAGAAATTATCAAAAGGGGATGGGGATTGGGGTGCGAATGAAAAGTTAAGGTGTGTAATTATGCAGGGCATCTGCTATTATGGCTAAGGGAGACACAGTGGGGTCCCTTGACTCCTTTAGGGTCTCCTCCGTATGCTACAGTAACTGTCTAAAGCGCATGGTTCCTGAGCGTTTTTCACGACAGCGATACTCTGTTAGGTTAGGCCATGGTCCATGGCTGGGGTACTCCCCGTGATCCACCTAGAACCGCCATTGTTGTCACTTGAAGATAAGATGCTATTCTTGCATAGTTTAGTACGTACTCTTGAATTTGAGGATGCAACTTTAATGGGACCAACTACGACTATAATTGGTGACATTGTAGGATTAATTTTAGACAAATCAAATTGCTGCACTTCCTCGAAGGGCCCTGTCCTTCTTAAAGAAGTCAAATGAGTTCGAATGCTACAGGTTCAAGCGAGTTAGGTTTGATTTCTTCAAAACCAATCAATTACTAGAATCAGTTTGTCAAATCCATCTGAACAGATTCGTAATTGAATCGGAGTAGCGATTGATCGGTCAAAACCCGACTAGTTGACTTTCTTTTTTACTCGAAATGAAAATCAGACCCATGGATCAGCCGAAGGACCCAAAAGGTTGATTCAATAACACGACGACTTGGAGATCTTGATACTCGGCTGGTTCAGGTTAAAACATGGAGGCAACTTAACTGAAACCAGAGCTAATTTTGATGCCTCTGCTCACATGGCTCGGTATTCAATAAACAATGTGTTCATTATGAGTTGGGTCAGGTGTTTGCTTTTTCTTCGGCAATGCGTCGTGTACTGCTGAGTCCTTCTCCACGAGCACTTTTCTTTTCATGCCAGCCCCACTCCTAGCCTCTGAATTCCACACAAATGTTTGGGCGTTGCCGTATGCATTCTGATCAGAGGTTGAAATCCCGGAGGGTGGTCCATTCCATGGCCAGCAACGGCACTAATAATTCAGGCAGTGTCAGCCTACAGGGCAGATAAAGTCAATTCCAGAGAAGAACTGATTTACCCAATTTGTTCCGTGCATCTGATATAAGTGCAGTCACCAGTAGTTTGGTAGCTTCTATTTATTTTTTAAAAAGATATTTTTTTATTTTAATAAATATCTTATTATTGATGCTTTATAAGTATTTTTTTTTATTGTTTTGATTTATTAATATCTAAAATAAATAAATAAATAAATAAAATTTTAAGTAAAAAATACTTTTTAAAAACATAATGTATCATAACAATAAACAAACATAAACAAGTCACGTTATCATGATTTATTTTAATTTTTTTTATATAGTTATCACGATATTAAAAAAAAAATATTAACATCATATTGATATCAAGAAAATATCTTAGCATCGCGGTGTGGTTTAATTTTTAAAAAATTTAGTTAAATAATTTTTTTTAAAAAAAAATAGGTTATTAAACTTTGTGGAGTCAGTGACTTGATTTGCAAGTTTGACAATGTAACCCTCGTTGCCCTAGTTCGCGAGTTTAGAGAGGTATTTTTTTTTCTAATTGAACTAGATTAATTGATCATCTATTTTTTTTATCATATAGCTTAAAAAATAGTTTCAAAAAAAAAACATGTTATTAAATTTTAGAAAGTCAATGGGTCTGTTGACGAGTTTGGGGAGTTTAACTTTTTTTTTTAATTTTTATTTTATTTTATCATTCAATATTAGACTGATTGAGAATTGAGTTTCATAATTTGTTTCGTTTTATTTTCTATAAGGTTATCGTAATCTTTAAAAAAATCTAATTATTAGTTTGACTCTCGATTTTGTAATGGTTTATTTTCATTATCATATAGTTAAATAAACAATAGTTTAGAAAAAAACAAGTTATTAATCTCAATGAAGTCCATTACCTGGTTTATGGGTTTGAAGTGTTGACTTGAGTTACTCAATTCACAAGTTTAATATATTTACCTATTAAACATGGTATGTTTTTTTTTTTATATATATATTTTAATTATTTTTTATTTAACTATTCTTAAATATTAAATTGGTTGGAAAATAAAATTCATTATTTTTTTTTATTTTCTATAAAATAATCACAATATCAAATAATATCTTTTTTATAGATGATGATTTTAAAAACAAGTTTAGGTTGAAAAAACATGAAAATATATTACTTTACCGTAACCATAAAAAATTACTTCAGAGACTAAAAATCATCAATTTTTATATAAAAAAAAATCATATATATAAAAGATCGAATCTGTTTAAAAAAATTATTGTATTGTATGTAAAAATTTTGATGGATTATTATACCACTAGTAAAAAACTGATATTATAAATTATATCCAACCATGTCTAGTTAAGGTTTAAACAACATTCAAAGAAAATACCTGACACGGAAGTTATTAAATCCTAAAAAGCAATCCCGATTTCTTACATCGATGCATCCCATTAACATCAATCACTGATTTACTATTATATTTTGTGAGAGTTTAACATATTACAATTACAAAATATACTCTAACAAAGCCAAATTATTTATTTATTTATTTATTTCAACCTTTCGTGTCCAATATTTGTTTAAGAAAGAAAAAAGATTCAATAATAAAGTATCTAAGTATAAAATAAAAAGAAAATCCATGACCAATAAAAAATCTAGGGGAAAGTTCTTTTTCATCCTTATACTTTCCTCTTCATTTCTTCATAGTTCCTATGGTTTTTTTAGTTGAATTAAAAACAATAAAAAGAAAGAAAGTGTTTAGTTTAACCCTGGTTTTATTATGAAAATGGTTAGTTTTTGTGTTAACGGGTTATGTTCGACATGAAAAGCTTAATGATGGTGAATTTATATATAAACATGCATAAAATACAAGCCGAGTTCCTTTTTTATTTATTTTTTGATTAATTTGTTTTTGGTTTAATGAGGTTTTCATGGTGTTTATAAAGTATTTTTTATATACAAAAATAGGTTTTAACATGAATTTTCAACCCAAAAACCCCAACTTTAAATTTTCAAGCACCAATAGTTAGATTATAGGTGTCAATACATTATTCATTTTTTTTTCAAAAAATAAAGGGTGAATAACATGTTGTTTTTCATCTTACAAAGAAAAAAACGGCCGAAGTTTCTGGACTTGCCTTAGGCCCATATGGTTGGACTTTTTTCGAGGCCTAGAAGTGCTGGGCTATTGAGGCTCACTGGCTTGACATGACTTATTTTTTTTTTTTTTATAATTTTATCTTCTAACATTAATTTTTTTTTTAAAATTTTATTCTCCAATATTCATTTGATTTTAATTTGATCTTCAAATTATTTTTATCCTTTTGCAGCAAAGTCAACAAATTTTGAATTTGATACACTAAACTAAATTTAATGCCATACCCAAAAATTTCCCATTACTTTAAATAATTTTTTGTATATTTAGTTTTTTTTTACTCGACTTGCAATGTAACACGGTAAATACCCGGAAGGTGTACTGAAAATTTTAGAAACTAAGTATTTATTTATGTAGTTCGGTTTAATGGGATTTGCTTGCTTAGAAAATGGAAATATAGGCCCATGTTTATATGTTTGTCTGGAAAACAGGCCCATGTTTATATGTTTGTCTGGAAAACAGGCCCATGTTTATATGTGTTTGGAAAACAGGCCCATGTTTAAGTCAAAGCCGAAGAAACAAACCAAAACCCTAAACCCTCAAATTCACTAGACTTCCTTCCATCTCCACTATCTCTGTCTCTTGCACCAAAAAAAAAAAAAACTCAGCAATGGCAAAGACATCAAAAAGAAGCAGAAGCAGCAGCAGCAGCAGCAATACAAAATCCAAGAAGAAGAAGAAGAACAGCAGAACAGCCCCAAATTCCGTTGCCATGAAAGCGAGCGCTGCATCCAAAGACAACAAAAACAGCAGCAACCCTTTTGAGACAATTTGGTCCCGCCGCAAATTCGACATCCTCGGAAAGAAACGCAAAGGCGAAGAGCTCCGTATTGGGCTCTCCCGGTGCCGCGCCATTGAAAAGAGGAAGAAGACTTTGTTAAAAGAGTATGAAGAGAGCGGCAAGTCTTCTGTCTTCTTGGACAAGAGAATTGGAGAACAAAATGAACAGCTTGGAGAGTTTGATAAAGCTATCATCCGCTCCCAGCGCGAGCGTCAGGTCTTAAAAATATATACTATCGATTATTTATTTATTTATTATTAAGTTGTATTTTTTTATTACATGCGATGCTTATTTTGTTAAATTTGATTTTTTTTGTTATAGTTGAAAAACAAGAAGAGCAAGTATAATTTATCAGATGGAGAAGAAGATGATGATTTTGGAATTCCGAATCTTGGTCCACTTTCGGGACAAGATGATTTCGAGGATGAAATCTTGTCTGATGATGATGGAGATGATGCTGACGCAGATAGAACAAGTAGTATGTATTAAAATTTTTGTTAATAAATTTGGGTTATGTTTAGCTTATAATGCTGGAAGCTGTCTGTTTTTGTTATTATTGTCATGTCCAAGTTAAGCTTATGATCGCTCCATCCATGGATATGTGTGTGTATATATATATATATGTACTTATGAACTTCAAGCAGAAAGTGTTAAACTGGTTGTGGAATAGAAATTCTTAAGCCCAGATATTCTTCAGTATGCTCCCATAGCATCCGGAAAATGTTTTCTTTTTTGATAGATGTTAATTGAACGGTTCATGGAAAAGTGATTTGACTTATTGAAGTTCATCTCTTTTTTTTTGTTTCCAAGGAATTTTACATAGAATAAAAAAAAGTGATTCAATTTCCACATTCTATAATATTTTAAAGTGTCTGACCTTATTTTGGTTTTTTTTCCTTTTCCTTTTTGTACATTCAATTTAGTTTTACCATGGCGCAACATGCCTTAGTTTTTAGTAGACACTTGCAGTTGTAGGAAACCTGTTCATTTAATGCCATTGATTTTCACCATCTCAATCCAGATTTCTGTTGTTGATTATTATGCTAAGATTGCCAAACCTTCTTATATTATTCCTTTGATTTATTTGGAATTTTGCTAATGACCACAAGTATTGTCTTTCCTTTTCTTTCCAGAGAAACCAGCCATCTTAAGGCAACTTAATGCTCATGGCTTGCCGCAGGATGCAGTGCACGGGGAGGAAAATGTGAGATCCACTTTGTGACCTCAGTTTTGTGCCATTAGTATATCAAAAATGAGTCCATTATCTATGATTCTCATGGCTAAATTATACGTCCTGAAAAGTAGACAACTGAGATGTTCCTACAAGCTTGTTATATCTAATTTTGCTGTCTTTTGAACTCTTGTATATCTAATATTGCTTAACCCTGATACAAAGCATGACTTTCCCTTTGCAGAAACCCAAAACTAAGAAGGAAGTAATGCAGGAGGTTATTCTGAAGAGCAAGTTTTTCAAGGTGTTTTTTGTTTTCATCTTAAGAAAACAGCTTTAAAATGAGACATCTGTTTTCTGATTTAGTCTACATTTTAACCCTTTTTTTGCAATTGTGGCCAGGCTCAAAAAGCTAAAGATAAGGAAGAAAATGAACAATTGATGGAAGAATTGGATAAAAGCTTCACATCTTTGGTGCAGTCTCAAGCCTTGTCTTCTTTGACAGAACCAGGCAAGATGAATGCCTTGAAGGCCCTTGTCAATAAGGACATTCCTAATGAGCATGTAAAGAAGGATGAGTTACCAGTTATTCAAAAACCTGAAACTTTCAAGCAGGTATTTTCTTTTATACGGTTCTTGATCTTGAAAAGCCTTTTCAAGTTGCTAAATTTAATTGCTTCCTGAGTTTGCTACTTCCTGTTTTGAATGTTTAAAATTTCAATGTTCTTTTTTCTATTATTTTACTCTACACCTTGGCATGCCACATTGTTCTCAATTAGGGAAGCATTATCCTATGAAAGCTTTTATACCTTTTCTGTTGATTAAGATGGATTCCTTTTATACCTTTGTTACCTGAGGCTGTAATTTGTTCACTTTCCCTATGTAATTTGAAGCAGTAAACCAATAGCTGTTAATATTGACTTTGCATAATTCTGAACTCTTGAAGTTGATCCTTTTTTTTTAATATATATATATATGATTTGCAACAGGAACAACCTGATTCTTATGACAAACTCGTTTACGAGATGGCGATAGATTCACGTGCACGGCCATCGGACAGGACAAAGACACCGGAAGAAATTGCCCAGAAGGAGAGAGAACGACTAGAGCAACTAGAGGCATGTTTCTTCTCACTTATTTGAAAGCATCTGCATATGCCTGCGCAGAAAAGCACGCATACATGCTTAGCTGCATGGCATTACTACCATCATTACTCTGACTTGGTGGATTCTTGTTGATCTTGGATGTTCAGTGTGAAATGGTACTTCATATTGTCATTAATTTTCTGTCATCTTTCATAGTCCACCAAACTGGAAAACCAAAAGGACTGTCTTTAAAATCATCAAGCACATCAGTAGCTTTTGGGAGGCAACTGTTGAGCTGCTTGACATCTGACAATTAACTATGTTGATTTCCAATGTTCACTTATTTCTAGTAATAGAAGTTTAATTATGTGAAGAGTTGTTGGATGGTGACATTTTCCATGTGCATGCACTGGCACACTTCTGCTAGAGTTTTGGAATGCATGTTAGTTTTCATGGAGTTATACTTTTGACAAGCTCTACCATGCTATGTTCTATGGAGTTTGCTTTTAACTAGCTTTATTCATAAGTTTTTACTGCATGGGAGCTTGGTAATACGGAAATCTTTCAAGAGAGGCTGAAAAGGGCTGGATTTTTTTATATAGTGGTATAAGTTGTTGTGTTCTAAAAGACACAGTTTCCTTGTTTTACGTTTACATTACTGATAAAGCTCGCTGACCAACTTTTATTGCACTGTAATCTAAATCTCAGCTATTAACTTTATGGTACTTGAAAATTTCAGGAGGATCGTAAGAAACGTATGCTTGTTGCTGATGACTCCAGTGACGAAGAGAATGATGATGTTGAGAAGCTGTCAGCTCAGAGGCCAAGGTCAATATCTGGTGATGATCTTGGTGATTCCTTTTCTCTTTATGAAGAGCCTGGGACTACAAAGGGCTGGGTTGATGAGATTCTTGCAAGAAAGGAGGCAGATGACTCTGACAATGAAGATGATGATTCTTCTGAGGAGTCTGCGAGCGCCAATGATGATGGTGATGATGAAGGATCTGATGAAGATGATACTGATGGTGATGATGATGAACATGAAAAGTCTACATCTTTGAAGGATTGGGAGCAGAGTGATGATGACAATCTTGGCACAGATTTGGAAGAGGATGAAGAACATGGTTCTCATGATGGTGATGATGGAGAAATAGAGCCAATAAGCCACAAAAAGTCAAAGAAAACTGAACCTGTTGAGCCTAGGAAAGGAGATGAAAAATCTCTGGATGGAAAGAAAAAAAAAGCAAATCGTGAACAACATTCAACCCAACCAGACATTCCGCATATAATTGAAGCCCCGAAGAGCTTTGAAGAATTTTGTGCAATATTGGAGAATTGTTCCAATGAAAATGTTATTCTGGTAGTTGATCGAATTCGGAAAAGCAATGCAATACAGCTTGCAGCAGAAAATCGGAAGAAAATTCAAGTATGAATTCTTTGCTGTGTTTTCTTTGCTTTGTGTGGGTCTGTGCTTGTTTTGGCAGGGAAGGGTGATTGAGGGAGTGAAAAGCAACAAACAGGATTTTATTTCCACGTGTTTGATAATATATAGATCCTCACCAATTATACGTCCCTATATCTGATAGATGCACATGATTTATGCAAACACGAGCTCTAATGTTCATAAATAAAGAGTGAATAGACAAAAACTCATATCAGGTATGCATGACTTGCGCAGAAAGTTGACAATTGATAAGAAGAAAACAGCACATCCAAAGATTCAAACAATGAAAGAAGTTTTATGGGGGGTGCATTAATGTGGTTTTGCTTTTGCTAGGAACTAGTGCTTTAATAAGCATGATATAAGTTTTGAGTGACAGTTTTGTATTGACAATGACAGGGAATACAGATTGTGCAACTATAGTATAATGTGTCTTTGTGTGACTCTAAGAGTGAGTGTGTGTGGCTGCTCTTTGCTATTGTGTAAATAACCATCTGTTTCCACCCAGGTATTTTATGGTGTGCTATTACAGTATTTTGCTGTCTTAGCAAATAAAAAGCCCTTGAATATTGAGTTATTGAATTTTCTGGTCAAGCCACTGATGGAGATGAGTGTGGAGATTCCATACTTTTCTGCAATATGTGCTCGTCAGCGAATCTTACGAACTCGTGCACAATTTTGTGAGGCTCTAAAGAATACAGGTTGGTTGTAATATGATTTGAGAATTGATGGTCTTTCCACTTTCATTCCGAGTTTCTTAGTGTTCTGCGTATCTCTAACTGAAAGTTATTGTTCCAGCAGAGAATAGTTGCTGGCCTTCTATGAAAACGCTCTCTCTCTTGAGGTTGTGGTCCATGATCTTTCCTTGCTCTGACTTTCGGCATGTTGTCATGACCCCAGTAATACTGTTGATGTCTGAATATCTGATGCGCTGTCCCATCTTGTCGGGGCGTGATATTGCAATTGGTTCTTTCTTATGTACCATGGTTCTCTCTGTATGTCTCTCTTGCCCATCTATTCATTTATACTACAAGTTTATATCGAAGTGCTTGGCAGGAGCAAAGCCTCCTTGATTGTTGTTTGCTTCTGGAAAGGTTTTCAACTTGTAATTGGTGGTTAAAAGTGCCTAAGCACTTACAGGCATACCTGAAATGCGTTTCTTTTCCAGTCAGAACTTTATTACTCCTTCTGTCCCACAAATATTGGCCCTTTTACAAATACGTATGTTTTTATGAAACATCAATTAATCCAATAATTAATGTTGACCATAGTGTGTTGTTCCTTTTTTACACATTAATTAATGTATTCCTTTTAAACTTGAGTAGTCAATATTCATCAAATACTAAAGCATATAGTAGGAAACTCAATCCTTATAAAACATTGACTTCAAAGCGGCCAAAAAAATCAGGACAACTAAAATTTGCAAAAGGGCCAATATTTGGGGGACTGTATTTATTTGAGTAACTTGCATCTTGATTTAATTCTCACCCGACCTCTTTCAAGAGTGCTGCAGTGGCAGCATTACAAACACTCTCATTTAGGCTTCAAGTATTGATTGTAGCATCCTTTGCAGATCACTAAACAATCTCAGAAGTTCTGTCCTGAAGCCATAATGTTTCTCCGAACTTTGCTGATGGCAACTACAGAAAGAAAACCATCTTCTTATCAGGAATCTCAGGTATAGAACTCCCTGATGCATTGTGGTTTTTACTGCACTTGCCATTCTATCTTTCCTAATTTATGCCACCCCACCCCGATAAGAAAAAATTGCTCTCAACAACGTGTGCTTGTGTGTACTTTGGCAGTTTTATCATGTGTACCTGAAAAAGAGCCACACTATTTTTGGTATTATGAAGAAATTAATGTTAATTGTGTGTACTTTGGCAGTTTTATCATCTTATGGAACTAAAAGAAATCAAGCCCTTGCTGCATATTCATGATCACGTAAATGAGATTCGTCCTCTGAATTTCCTCATGGTAATGGACATGCAAGAGGACACTTCATTTTTCAGCTCAGATGATTTCAGGTTTGTAGGGATTTTGTTTCTGCGATGGTGCTTAATGCAGACAGGGATTTTTTGCATTGGCACTGTGGCCTTATTCTGTATTCCTGTATTTTAGTTTTTATGAACCTTGCAATTGCCATCATTAGTTAATTTAATTTGTTGCTTACAAATGCATGCCAATCCTAGAATGTTCATGGTATTGCTTAAGATTATTTGATGCAATCCAACATTATTGAGGAGTTCTATTACTATTCTTCCTCAAATCTGTCTTCATATCCACTGTGTGCTAATCTATCAAAAATGAATTTTATGCATGCAGGGTTGGTGTGCTGGTTACTATGGTAGAAACTCTTCAAGGGTTTGTTGACATTTATAAAGAGTTGAGTTCCTTTCCTGAAATTTTCTTGCCTATTTCAATGTTGTTGCTTGAGGTAGCACAACAGGAAAACATGCCAGCAACGTTACAAGATAAATTCAAAGATGTTGCCGAACTTATTAATAAGAAGGCCAACAAACATCATATGATGCGGAAACCCCTACAAATGCAGAAAAAGAAGCCAGTTCCCATCAAATTAGTTGCTCCAAAATTTGAGGAGAAGTAATTAATATTTTTCTTTCCCCTCTTATTTTCTTGTGTTGGTCATAGCATGGCATGTTGCTAAACATCTTGTGCAATTTTGTGCTGCAGTTTTGTGAAGGGTAGAGATTATGACCCAGACCGTGAACGGGCTGAAAGGAGAAAGTTAAAGAAACTCGTAAAACGAGAAGCTAAAGGGGCAGCTCGTGAACTGCGGAAGGACAATTCTTTCATATTTGAGGTGAAGGAAAAAGACAAGGCACTGCTGGAGGATGAAAGAGCAGAGAATTATGGAAAGGCGAGGGCTTTCCTCCAAGAACAAGAACACGCTTTCAAATCTGGGCAATTAGGAAAAGGAAAAGGGAGGAAGAGAAGAAGATGAAGCTGATTCTGCTGTTTGTTTTACTTGTGTGTTTCCCTTTATTATTTTTTGTTTGGGTAACATTCTCTGATATGTAGAAATTACTGCCAATCCAGAAATGAAATTTCATCAATATTCGGGGATAACAATTCAACTAAACAAGTCACGTTTACTCCATCCTTTTAGACTTGCTATGTCCTATTTCTTTCGCAAATTGCCGTAAAATGCAAAAATCCTGCCCAGTTAGTAGTAGGACCAGAGCCTGAAACAAGCCTATAGACCAGAAGACCTATCCCAGCCACTGCACCAACCACAACAGCTATTTCAGTTTCTTCGTTTCTTCCATACATTATAGAAAACACTAAAATGCATGGGAAAATTATTACACTGCATCAAGGTACAAAATACTATGGATTGCGTTAATGCTCTGTTTTTTTCATCCCTCAACTTTTTTTTAATAATATCCTTATAGGACCAAAGTGAAAAAGTTAAGAGAAAATAGATGAAAGTTTCAAATTTGATGTGAAAAGTTGTGTTTGGTCTTACGTTTTAAATAATAAATTTCTGATTCCCCAAGATTTTAAAATTTTATTTTTGATACAAAACGTAGAAAAAATAAAAAAAATACCGGATTCTGGAGTAGAAAGACACGAAAAAAATATCATCGGTTGCAGATATGGCTATATTCGTAGTAGCTACGTAGCAGCCCATGTTAAAAAACCAGACACTTTTTTTAGCGGCAAAACTTAAAATGTGGTTAGTCCAACATCCGTATCCTTTTATCCATAATTGCCACCTGCAACC
>Ga0307511_10001642_pt1 | contig 23594 bp, 23 predicted proteins | sample 13_EM_MG_FD_200266 | JGI IMG/M metagenome (GOLD analysis project Ga0307511, IMG submission 200266) | Populus trichocarpa ectomycorrhiza microbial communities from riparian zone in the Pacific Northwest, United States - 13_EM | ecosystem: Host-associated > Plants > Roots > Unclassified | place... | reverse complement strand
TCTTTTTACACTAGAAAATCCTATTGTTTTTTACTGTAATCACAGGATCTGGGTAACGCGCAAGGCGGTGGTTCCTTAATCGCAGGTACTTATACGCGGGTTTCTGCCATACCTTCAATTCCTCTATTTTAAACTAAATTAAAGCTGGCTCTGGACTTATACAATAGGTAGATATTGTTTTATATCGTTGTCGACAGGTGGTATGGCACAATGCTAAACAGACGTCATATTTTTTAGCCAAACATAACAAATGGCTATAGGCAAACGCTATTGCAAATCACAGCCTGAATGCCATCAATTGTTAACCAAGTATGGCGTATTTGCTAACCTTTACCCAACTAAAAGCTTCTAACCAGCTGCCAACCTTATGTGCCTGGAGAATAATATTCCAGATGTTCTGGCTGTTTGGTAAACTACCATTAGATTAGCCAATGCTCCATCTACAACTACTCGAGTTTCCGGTTAAAAAATTCTACCCTAATCATTGCTGCCGGTGCTGAATTTATTTATATATGAAAGTGAGCTCTAGCTGAACGAACACAAATTGGACTGCTAGAGCAGAATCCGATCGACTTGTAAATAGATGAACCTATTGCAGTCGCTGGGATAGGTATACTGTTATTAATTCTTTTTTTTTGTTGGTAAACCAGTACTCGTAAACCTTTATCAACCCAAGTACGTTATACATCAAATCGAGGAATTATTTAAATTGCCCGTGGGCTTATGGGCCTGGAGAATGACATTTCAGATACTCCGACTGCTAGGCAAACCACAATTACATTAGCCAATGCTGCTTGCCAGGCATCTACAAATACTCGTGTTTCTGCCGATGCTGTAAGAATGATTAATTTGTTGAATGCGAAAATGTCAACGGATCATGTCGGTAGTAACCTCTTAGTTCTAGCTGTTAGAGGAGAAATTGACTTGGAAATATATCGATCTATTGCTGAGCTCCAGTTAGGTATACCCTTATAATTCGCTTTTATATTTTGTAAATCAGTACTCGTAAACCTTTATCAATTCAGGTACGTTATACACCAAATCGAGGATTTATTTAAATTGCCCGTGAGCGGCACAGTGGGTATGCTGCCCGCGAGCGGCCCAGAACATATACCTTAGCTTTATTAATTGGATTCAAAGCCCACGTTTGTTGGCCGTTGCCTTTGCCATGAGCACTAAGTAATCTGAATATTGTCCATGCCATAGGAATAGAAGGTGCGGACTTTTCAAAATGAGTTCAGAACCAGTCATACGATATTAGTATCATCTTAACAGGTACGGACTATCTGCGAGGGATATGAGGTTTAATCATAATATACCGTGAGTTTCAAAACAATATATTTAGACTTCGTTCCTCACAGTGCTCATAGTCAATAATAAGTATGGTTATTGTTACATCTATTATAAAACAAGATTAGCAAGAATCTATAGTTCTCGGAATATACTAAACATATTCATCCACAAATGATGCTCGATTCCAGTACAAGCGTGTTGGAGTAATCCTACCGCCCCCTCCATGGGTATGGAGATATATTAGATAAGTAGCCAAACACGTGTATGTGACTCAAGTGTAGTAGGAAAGACCTGCACGTGATGCATCACTCAGCAAGCCCCTTGCTTCTGCATCTTGAATAGCTCTTGTTCCTGGATCAACTCCATATTCATCGCCATTCTTCAGCGGATATAGCACCCAATGCTGCACCATAAAGACCACTTCAAACCCAACACTTATACACCCAAGCCACAGCTTAGCTGGATTCGTGAAAGCGCTGCTGATTCCTCCTGGAGTGAGAGAGGCGTCAATGAATAGCTGGAAGAGGGAAAGAAACGAGCCGACGAAGTCCAAGACGCTCATCTGGATAGCCCATCCACGAGTAGATTTATTGATGTAGTTGAGACGGGCTTGAGGGTAGTATTTGGTGACGGAGATGAGTAGCTTTATGTATCCAACGAAATATACCTGGAATAGATTATTCGGAGGCATTAGTTAATGAGGGGCGAGAGCGCGGAACAAAAGTATTGCAGCATACCACGTCAAGCCATTCCCAGACACCAATATAAGTGCTCCCAAGCTTTGCATCCTCGCTCGCGCTCGGAGAAATCAGAGCAAGTCCTGTAACTGCCCCTATGGTAGCTAGGCATCCTGAAATTATGTATGCCATGCCTCGCGATAGATTCTGTGAGGGCAACTTCGTATATCCCCAGCAATAGAACTGGGTTATGATAAAACATGACCAGAACAATGCGTGTGCCTAGTGCCCCACCCCCCAGCCGTTAGTATTATCCTGGCTGGCGCGCGCTGGATTCGGTCTCTGGTTCCCGCCTAGCCCTCCAGCACCATTCTTTCACTTGTTCAGTCATCCCTTCCCATTTTGGGGGGCCTCCATTACCCCTTTTCCCGCAAGTTCCTGGTGTTGGCCCTATTCCTCCGCTTCTCGGTCCCTACGAATGAATCCAACACGTACCGCGATTGCCAAATCATTTCCTCTGACAGTGGGGTCGCCCACTCCATCCCCCCACCTCCTCCGATACTGTTTTCTAATTGTTCCACTGTACAAGAACACAAAGCAGGAAACCGCATAACAGCTATGACCCAGGACATTAACCGTAAAGGTATCTATCGACAATCCTGTCACTGACTTCCGCCGAAAATTGGCCAGAGGTTGCGGATATGAGGCCCAAGCCCAGCAAATGAAGCTGGGAGGAGTCAGCAAGGAAGTATATTCGCGATATAGATATGTTTTTGATGTGAGTCCTCAGAAGATAGTGAAGAAACATACTATATCCAGCCGACAAGCCTGTGGGTTTGTACGTTAACTGAGTTTCAGGTCTATTGTATGGGAGAGAAGTACCATGAGACTGTGCGGAGGGCATCCGAAGACGTTATCATCTGAGGTTGCGAGATGTAGATGTCCAGCACTATTGGCCCCAGGTTCACGTTCATATGATGATTTCGCTAATTACGGTGTGAAAGGCTGCCCTCGAGGTTGGGGATCAAGTTAGAATGGCGAAGTTGATTCCAAAGGTGTGACCAGTTTGATTAGGTACGTCCACCGGTACCCCAGTCCAGATAAATATACTAACTTGCTTTTTGTTTCTGCCCAAATGATCACATGCATGCGGAAAGACCCCTACCTGTAGCGCCTGGTGCCAACCGCACGAAATGTAACACGACAGACATCGGACGAATTATGTAGTCTGGTTGGCACGACCGCTCCTGTGGAATTATGTATCAAGAAGTGCGATAAGAAAGGCCGAACTTGTAAGAATTAGTTTAAGCGTATGAAAGTCCCGTTAAGAAGCACCTACCGGTAAGTACGGAGTACTTGATATTCCTATCCCTTGGCATATGGGTACTGCGCAAGAAGTGTACTGGAGGGTATAGTATGAGACAATTAGAAATGCCAGGGGCTGTTGGTCAGTTATCACACCTGGATATCAGCCTTCTTGGAACCAGACTACCTTCTTGGTTGGCCCTGCGCTTCGTCTACGGTATCGACGTCCATAATTGCCTATTTCGGAATACGTTTGACAATGCCAAAATATATGTATTCACTTTCAAGTATGTTTACTTGGGCTGCTTAATTAAGCTCTAATTTCTGCCCTACCGTTTTATTCTGGGGAAGCTGAATTTAGTGTGGTGCAGAATTTTGAGTTTCTCGCATTGCCGATCTCGGGATCCCGAGGCTCGGGATCCCGAGGCTCGGTTATGTGTAGTTCTGTGCCGAGCTTGGCTAAACAAATTGGCTCGGATATGACTTCCGAGACGGGGCACCAGTGGAACCCAATACCCGACGGGACTGGTAAAAGATATATATTGGTGATATGAATAAGGTATTAACAGTAGCGCTTTAAGCAAGACAATCACTAACTTAGGTCCGACCAGTCAGGAAGTGCCTAAACATCTTGCCAATGTCTAGTCACCTACCGCTGTATACATGTATGTAGGTACCATGGGTACTGCATCCTACAGAGTGGCAGAGTTCTTCATTCTCAGTAGTTGCGGTAAAATGGCGATCCTTATAATTATCCGGTAGCAGCATTACCACTTAAGCTTGTGGGCTTTGGCCCGCATTTTGATTTCACTACTAGCTGTCCCGGTATTCCTGAACGCACCTTCCGTGATACTGTGTCCGAGTTGAACACGAGTCACTAGAAATATTTCGACTACCTTAACGATAACGATAATGTATGGGTTCCTGTATTCACATAGTCGCTGGTATTGGGTATTTAGCTCCGCCCAGAATCCAAGCAGACTGACACAACAGGTTCATAAATCTATTGAAATTTGTAAATACTTATTTCCGCCCATGAAGCCAGAAGAGGTCATTGTTGGTACGGGAGTAAGTGGTATTATGGACCAGTGGGTCTGGATGTTATGCAATGAAGGGGATGGCATATTGATTGGGGAGCCGCTATCTTCTGGGTCTGCCAAAGGTGGGCATTATCTCAACATACAACAATTTGAGACTAATCCAGACCATCTTTTCCTGCCGCTGACCTCGCCTGGCACATTATGCGAAGACACCGTTTCTTTACGTATTCCCTGTCAGCATCAGAAGCGATTAGGGGAAGGATATGAATTCCTGGCAACAAATTGGGAATCATTTATTCCAAGGGCGCGGATGCTGATTTTTTCTTTTGGGTAGGTTTTATTTTTGTATTAGCGAATCCGTAGGAGACTAGAGGAAAACGTATCTAAGCTGGAGTACATTTGGCTACTGGGTTGGGTTACCAAGCCGAGGAGAGTGGGTGACATAGGTATGTATGTTTTGTAGGTGCACCTCCCTTTAACAGCGGATATTCATCACGCACGTGTAGGATTACATTCTCGGGGCCGGGGATCACGTGGGTTTTATTCCATAAAGCCTGACGCAGTGGATGGCGGCGATGTTAAGGGAGGTGTGTGCGAGGGGTATTTGACTTGGAAGTAAAAGGCCTAGAACAAATGTATAAACGCTTTATAACAATCGTGTAGCCCTATGCTTCAGATGAACCTCATACCCTTCTAGCACTCGCGGCTAGTTTCTCTACGTATATTAAGATTTATCAAAGCATAACTCATATGTCTCTGCTTGCGTCGAATGGCACTTGCAGATTTCTAACTTTGGTTTTAATTTGAGCCTACATATTCGCAGGGCGGTTGGGTTTTAACAATTTATTACCCACGGATACTGTCCGAAAGTGCATCATATCCTGGTAGGAGATACGTTATTCTGGATTTGATCGATATCCAGTAATGGGGCGGTTTGGTCATAGGCGTGAACTGGCAAATGGCATACAGTCCTTATAAGTTATCTCGGTTTGCCATAATAACTCCCAATGTGCTTAAGATAATCAAGGAGTGACCATAAAGAGGATGTATATTCTAAAAACTGCGAGAACACCATACGTAAGTAATCTCGCGCCGGTAGGTTCTTACTTAAGTACTTATGTACACGTACCTGTTCTGAAATGCTCACCTACAAACTCCTTCCTTCTCCATAGAACTAGCCTGCTAAACGTGCGTCTGCCATACGAAAATTTCCCGCTCATACCTCGCCGGTCGTTACAGTGGGTGGCCTATTCCACATTCACATCTATTCCCGAGTATCACTATTCTGGTCTACCTTAGGAGTTTTGGCTTTTGTTGCTTTATGTTTGCGATTTAGCTCATCGAGCTGACTACCCAAGAATTTCGGCCGTCGCAGACTACGGTTTGGAAAGAGACTCCTCGATATAAGGGTCGTAACACATAGGCGCGGCTACATTTGTAAATTTGTATATAAATAAATAGATATCTATCCTGTATAATGGACTACAACAGTAGGTGTCCCTAGTTTGCTGAACCTAATTGTGCTTTGCGTGGAAGCCAATCAATCTGTGCCGAACTTCAAAGTATCTCCGTTTATATATCTACTACCCCTTCTCAACTGATACCATAGCTAGTGTTGGTGCTCTCGGTGGACCTTTGAGATGCGCCCTTTGACCTAATTTCTCCGGTAAATAGAACTACCACTACAACCGCTATGTGGAACTAAATTTCCGACATTTAAGCTTCCCGGATTGGGTATCTATTTCTCAAGCATTGATACGTAGCTAACTTCCAAGTATTCTTATGTCTATACGTATCACATGTCGACCTAGATTTAAAATAGAAACCGACAAGAGTATTGCCAAACTAGCTACTGTACACCACAACAACATTAAAATGACTGGTCAGATCTGCTTGAGTTCATCAACCGTACAAATTGAGTGCCAATAAAAGACTGAATTGTGCTAGATATCTCAATAGCTTAGCACTGATTGAAAAGCACGAATAAGTCCAGGGAGAACTACGGGTTGATCTCAACCAAACATTTGATACCTTGTGACTTCAGCTAGCTATCTACAATAGCGCCTCCTCAACCAGTACGTGTGCAGTTGCAAGCACTGCTTCGTCGAGATCTTGAGACGCTGCCCTCACCAGAGGTGGAAAGATGACTAGTTGCAAGATGAATTCGTTGCCTCCTTTTAAGTGTTGCAAATCTTCATCTGATATCTTGCCCTCTGCATCTGAAACAGGCATTCCAGTGCAGCAGGTCCCCCTCCCGAAATGGGGAACTCGGAAGTCATAAGGTTCCTGTCGAAGTTCAAGAACGAGAGAAGCTGCAGTGCTGAATATCTTTCCCAGGGCACGAGCTCGGCCTTCAATGTTAAATGGATGTTTGCCGAGGGGTGCTAGGCAACGAACAATATCAAGCGTAAGGCGCTGGGTCATTTGCGTAACCTTCTTAGCGTAAGATGGGCTGTTGGTGATCAATCTCAGGGTTCTGAGTTTCCACGTAGCACGGTCGCGAACTACATTAACTCCGTACGCATGTCAGTGATAATATTGATACAATCCGTCTGGCCTTGCAGCACTTTTCTCCCCCAACAAAGTATCAGCGCTAACGCTGGGGTTGGGTCCTACATACAATTGCAATCATCCATCCATTCTCCCATCAAATTATCAATGATGGATTCCGGCATCCCCGGAAGAAAGGGACCAAGCACATGCTTATGTAAAATTGTGGCAACATAAGCTTGTATCAAGTACCGTAGTGTCTTCGAGTCTGGCAAACATGGCCCGCTAGCGGGGCCGCACACGGGTACTGAGTTTTCTAGCAAATATGGACTTGGGTGCACCTCCGCTATCCCTAAGGAGAGGAGTTCTCGCTCATCAAGCTTGGGCAAGCTGTCCACAGGATTAGAACCGCGTGTGAAGAAACTTTGAACCACCCACTCGCGGATCTTGGTCCTGAGCTCTACAAATCTCATAGAATAGTAGAGATCGTCATGCACGCTTTCATGAGATTGGGTGTCCTGATCTGCAATAACAGGTATTGGGGGCACTGGTAGCTCTGTAAAGCCTTCAAGGCGTGCTTGGAGCTGTAATATCTCGCCTTGCGCAGAGTGAAGCTTGCGCTCTGTTTGCCGGAGCTGCTTCTCGAATTTAGGGATGAGCTGATGTTGTAAGCGAAATTTACTGATAAGCGTCTCGTGGTTTCGAATGCCGGATTTTGGAAATTCGGTCTGTGTATAATTCTGGGTGAGTAACTCCGTCGATGGTATAGGTTTATTCTAGTGCTATTTGATCACCTACCAGGCCGCATTCACGCTCATTCGGACCATATTGTGTAGGCTGGGTAGAGCTTCCTGGCCAATAGGCCCCTTGATGAAGCTTTGGCCTCCCATAGTGGTAACTCCTCCCCGTGGTGCCATTCTGGTGTGGACTGAGGCCTAGACAGTTTCCCGAAGGGGTATCGAGAACTCGCGTTGGTATGCACAAAGGTGGTCCTCTACTAGTCCGCCCTATCTCTGCCAAAGGTGAAGGGGGTTCACTGATGGCAGACCTAGAGTGGATGGAAGGAACCGCTGTGTGCTCAGCTCTGGGGCCATGCCGTTCAGCGGTTGTCCGAGCCACCTGAGTGTGCTCAAGTTCTTTCGAAGTTCTTTTGGTGCGGGGGCTTGGGAAAAGGGAAGTAATGGCGTGAATAGTAGCAGAGATAATTTGGGCCATGACTATTACGGTATTCGGTACAAGGAACTAATTAGTGGTAGATCTAGGATACTGGGTCTTGCTTCAGGTTTTCAGTTAAGTCTGATTTGAACATTTAAAAAAGCTGGGTAGGAAATAAAAGATACTGACATCTGGAAACATCCCTTCACACGGGTTGCAGGTACTCTTGTCCGTGGACTGTGGTAGCTGAGGCTTTTGCAGAAGGAACGTGAATACACTGCCACCCTTTGCAATAGACGTGTTTGTCCTCAAATTCTAAAGTTGCATATATAGAGGTATGGCCCAGGCTGAAATTGGTGGTGCAGAATCCCATAGTTAGCCTACGCAGCTACCATGGCAGGGCACGGGCGGTGGCATCTATATAAGACCATATACTAGCACGGAAGACTCGCGTTGATTCAATACCTCTGTACGCGCGCTCGGGCCTATCATGGTCTGTGATCTGTATATGGCTATGCGCATACATATAACTATGGTATACATATATAGGCTGAACAATGCATATGTTTCTCAGTGCCGTTGACGCTATTGCCGGGCGGTGGGCGCCCGCGCACAATGGGTGTGACTTTGCAATTAGTTCGTCTTCACAAATTCACAAAGTTTGTAGGCTTCCACTAGTACTGTGAGCATGAACTACATATGTATTGACGCCCCTTTATAATTTAGGCTATTGGAATTGCTCTAGGTATTGGTAGTCTGCTTGGGGGCTTCATGCAGGAAGATTCAGTATGCTTGAATTCGATCCACCAACCAGACGATTCGATCGAACCCCTTGGCCAGCATCGTGCACGTGGAAAAGCCTAACCATGGCTACTATATATGTGCTCTGAAACACGGAAAGGTGTTTGCACGTACCTAGTCCCGCCGGGGCGGCATGCCGCTCAGCACTCATGCGCGGCTAAGAACATAAATGTCCTGGGCCGCTCGTAGCTTTTTTTTTTTTAACATACCCAGTACTCATATGCGGTCCCTTAGGGGGGTCCATGATGAGCTCCCCGAGAGGATTCAAGGGCGGCCGAGTTAATCCGGCCTGCCCGCGCGGCTATGTACAAAAAGACCGCTTGAAAAAGGGGACAAAACTAGTTCTGTTGCGAGATATCTGACGTTCGTTATGAAATATAGTGAAATAGTACGTTGAATAAAACCTCAATCGCGTCGTATGGGCCCTCATCCCTTTACTTCCTCCAGTGGAGTGCGTCTAGCTCTTCCCATGTGGAGCGTAGTCGCAGGAATTCCCTCCTCTCGGTGGCGAATCTAGGGCAGTGGAAGGTGAGGTAATGCCCGTCCTGGTGGAGGTGGCCGCAGTGGCACGCCTTGTCGGGGGGCTTCCCTATGTGGTGCAGCCAACTCTTTTGAGGGCCCCGTCCTGTGCGTAGCCAGGTGGGCTGCTCGTAGCAATCGGCCTGCCGTGGCAGGTACAAGCTGCATTCATGCATATAGGTACGCCCGAAACCAGCGGACTCCCGCTGGCTCGTCATAGCCCCCCACGCGGGGCCCACACTCGTAATGAATATATTTAAATAAAAAAAAAACATGCATATAGGTGCGGTACCGGCAGTAGGAGGTATGGTTTATTTAGGGTGATGATTGCCTCATGTGCACAACAGGTACGACCGGCACCGGCAAGCATAAGCACTGTGCCATTCATGGCAAACACAGAAATTTCAGGTCAGTTATGGCTTTCAACATTCCTCTGAGATGCTCGAACTTGATGCAGAACTCTCAGATGCACTATGTAGGTACCTCTTGACATGCCAAACATGAAGGACATGACTACCGAAACCTTTCCACATGCAGCTAGCCAGCTTAGCCACACGAACGCAAGCTAAGCTGTCTTTCAGGTTCACCCCGGTGCCCAAAACTCGAAGCTTCACATCGTACACTCTAGGTAGCAAAAACACTCGTCAGATCAAAGAAATTTCAGGGCCATCTAGGTACCAGGGGTCGATACCTAACCCCCCCGTTATGTACAATGAGCACCCTATCACCACATAGAATATGCGAGCAATGAGGATGAAAGTATATTTTATATTACTACTCGCAAGGGTAGGGCTATAGCTAAGGATGTACGCACTATGTGGTTAGATTTACGTGGGCCCGTTTGCAATAGTTTTGTGATTGTTAGCAATACTATATAGTTATAATTAATTAATTCAGTATACTTTATACCATGGCCGGCAGCTCAGTGCCATAGGAGGCACGCTGGCTATGCTTTTTGCCAAGAGCGGTCCAGAACATATACACTGTGATCAGCATAAGGGCACTACAGCTCTTGAACTAATATCGGTACGCTACTCCGGGCTGCGTCCTTCAGGAAGCTCTGGCTGTCAGCAGTTTACCTATCGAACATACCTGAGCTCATGGAATACTCCGAATCGACTTGTTTCTACCGTGGACTATGCATATGTACTATTTCCTGAGCCAGGTTCCTAGCCGTAAACAACAGCAAACAAGATACTAGGAGGTAGGTAGTAGCCAGGTATCTTGCATTTACATTAGCTACCTAGAAAGCGTTTAGAGTCCTTGCTTGCTATCTGCGTGGAAGTTTAGCCTGCAGAAACCTATCCGTAGAAACACCACTCGGCGGCAAACACGTACGTATACACATATTACAATGGCTAAATTCCGATGTATAGAGCGTTTACATGCTGGGACACTCGGTTTGCATGCTATAGACAGAAAGTTTTAAGCTTAGGGTACATACATCCTTGTTTGCAACTTCACACAACGTACTACCTACTTCGAATTCACATGGCTCACTTGCATCGTGCGTCAAGGTCAGGAACATGTACCTAGAGCCAGCTAGCTCATTCATCACTACCTATATAGTGCGCGGTTCACTTCCTATATATTACTTGACTTAAAGCCTACCCCGGCTCCCTGAAACCTCATTCAAACCTAGTCCCCTCATATCTCTCTCGAGAAATCCTACCTAATTGGTCAAACAACTCAACCATGGCATCCTCTGCTGCACAAGATCCGGGTGTGAAGAAAGAGGCACTCATCGTTGGCATAGATTTCGGGACAACCTATTCAGGTGTTGCTTGGGTGAGTCTGCTGATCCGTGATTACCCGATACATCTGATATCGACCATGGAATGAACGTCAACAAGACTCTTGCTGACGTGCTTTGTGCCCAGGCCTTCACTGGTGATAAAAAAGTCAGAACTGTACGAAAGTGGCCCGGTGAGGTACGTACAGAGGTCCTTGCCAAACTTCCTACGAGATACAATTTCAAGATTTTGGTCGAAGGACTAAGTATAATTCCAGGTTATGCAAATGGACAAAGTCAAAACGGAGCTTGCCTACAAAGATGATGGAGTAAAATACAAGTGGGGCTTCGATGTCAAAAAGAATGTTACCAACCCACTTCGCTGGTTCAAGTTGCTTCTTCACAACACCGACGATGGCAACCGCAGTTTATACTCCCAGGACCACGAGGACAGCGTCTCCAGGGAAAAGTTTCGGAGACTCAAGGAAACAGTTGACGCTATGCCTGACGGGAAAACTCCCTGTGACCTCACCGCGGACTATTTGAAGGCTCTCCACAACCACCTAATGGTAACCTTAGGGAAACAATTCAAGCCTTCGTTTATTAATACCTTGGGAAAGGATGTATCGGTGCATTATTATTTGACGGTGCCAGCTGTAAGTGTCAAAAAGCCCTTATGTATTCGTTTTGTAATACAGTACATGATGTATATATATAATTAACATGATACCAGATGTGGTCTGCGGAAGCCAAAGAGTTGACTCGTAAAGGCGCAAAGGCAGCGGGAATTGGTGAATTAGGCCCTGTCAGGCTGGTATCAGAGCCCGAAGCTGCTGCCGCACATTGCTTCACTCAATACCAAGGAACTCAACACTCTTTGAAGGTATGTATAAGCACTAAGTTCGATTTAAACTGCGTATATTAACTATTTTCTTAGGTTAATGATGTGTATGTTATTGCCGACTGTGGTGGTGGCACGGTAGTAAGTATATATAACTGTTGATCACCAGCATATGCATATTAATACGCTCTCCTTGCAAGATAAAGTATAAGACTGACCGACGGCTCAACTAGGATATGATTTCCTATGAAATAACCTCCGTGTCTCCAATGCTGAAAGTGAAAGAAGCCGCTGTCGGTGTGGGTGGTCTCTACGGTTCAGTTTATCTCAATGATAGCTTTGAGAAACTTGTCCAAGAGCGTATTGGAGTAATGTGCGTAACGATTTCTCCTTTTCCCCTGATGAGGGGTGAGTGGGCCAGTCACTAAGTCACGCAACTATAGGGCATTCAACAAAATGACACCACAAGGGAAGGAAGAGATGATGTCATACTTTGACACCTGCCTGAAAAAGACCTTTTCAAACCCCAGAAACGAGGACGACGACGATTACGATGATGAGGATGGTTTAGATGACTTCCCATGCCCAGTTCCGGGAGTTCCTGATGACCATGCTGCTGGTATCATCACGGAGAGCTTGATGTTGACACGGGAAGATGTTCAGTCGATCTTTGACCCAATCTTTGAAAAAATCACTGTGATGGTTCAAGAGCAAGTGGCTGAAGCGGAATCCAATGTCCAACGCCCTGTTACGGTGGGATAAAATCCGCACATCCTATTGGACCCACCAATGATGGTAGCTAACAAATATATTGTACTCGCAATAGGGTATTATCCTAGTCGGTGGCTTTGGGTCCTCTGAATATCTCCACCAACACCTGGAAAATAACGTCAAGGGCGGGTACCAACAACAACTCGTTGTTCTTCAAGCTCCTGATGCGTAAGTTTTGCTGTGCCATTACGCAGATTTGCACATTGGGATAAAACTAACTCTATTTTGTGTTTGACATACAGATGGCAAGCAATTGTACAAGGTGCGGTGCAGCATGGTCTCTCTGTCCACGAATCCCTCTCCCAGTCGGCATTGGATAGACAAGGAGACATACGCAGCGGTATAGTCCAAAGCCGGCGAGTCCGTGAAAGCTACGGGATTTCGGCAATGGAGCCATACTTCGCCGAACTTCATTCAAAATGCAAACACAAGGTGTTCTTCTCCATTCTCCATGGAGCCATGATGTGCCCTGCGAGAATGCAGTGGTTCATCAAAAAAGTAGCCATCCATAACCCCCACAATGATGAAATATCCTGGACTAACAGTACTGATCACACCTCTTCCAGGGCCAAGAATTGCGCGATGATGAGCCCCATCAAGTGCCAGGTCTTCGGAGGATATTTCCTGTGGGGGCTCTAAAGAAGGATCTGGTAATCAAAAAAGAGATTTTCAAAAGCGCTGCTGATAAAGCTCCCGAGGATGAAGAACACCCCAGTACGTATCCGGCAAGCTTTGAGATATTTATCAAGATCCGTGACGGTTCAAGGTTGGCTTATGAATTTCTATTTGGCATAGGTGTTGAACTTTTCCACACTTTTTCGGTGGACTACTCGAAAGTTCCAAGCAATAAGTTTCAGACTATGCGTAGGAGCTTCCACCCCGCAAGGTCATACCAAAGCCTCTCATTTACTGCTGCCATGCGAGCAACCGAATCTGCCGAACTTGAATTCTGGGTGGAGGTAGGGGACCTGATTTTGTCCAAGTCAGACAAAGTGAAGGCAAACTTGGAAGAGGCTTAAGTCCTATATTTGTCAGACGTCTAAATGAAGTCTCTCATGGTTCTTGTTAGAAGAAAGTGCTCAAGGGAAAATGCGAACGCTTTGTTGTTAGTTTGGGTGAAGGTGAACGAGGGTTTATTGAGGGTCAACCTGATGTGATTTGTGAATTGAAAAGGTAGCATAGGTCACAATCTTATTCAAGCCAGTGAGCTTACACTTATCAAATTAAGCATATACTGCAGTAGAAGAAGATGCAGTCGCAGAGCCGCTCAAGTATGAAAATAGCAGGCCTCTTACATAGCATATTCTGCGGCACCGTATTCTACACCAGAGAAACATTTGTTAAGCACGTGATCGAATTTTTGAAATTTGCAGGGCTTGGCAGAAGTGATCACCGGGTACTACCTACCGGTGCTAGTACTGCTAAACTCTTCAGGCCTAATAAACTTGCGCAAGAAACTGCAGTTGGGGACCAATTATTGTAAACAACCATTCAATACTCTTCCTTTTGTCCCCAGGGAATGCAATGGTACAGTTGCTGCCAAGATCGAACGAAGCAGTGAGTAACCAGAGTGGTTAGCTCAGAAAATATGTACAGTTTCGACTGACTCAGCGACATAGGTAGCGGCGAGCATCAGGTGATTACGCTAACAAGTTTAGATCACATGATGGATGTAGTAGCAAGAATTCAGTCCCCGATTGGGAGAAAGGCCGTTTGAGGTAAAGAAAAGCATTTGGAAGCCTTTTGCTAGGCATCAACCGAGGATTCTATTGGCTGACGGGGGCTATCTGAGGATCGACCACTGGGGATGGGATAGTTCAGTCTGGTAGCGAAAAATCCCAAGTCTAGGGAGCTAGGAACAGGCATACCGGCCGGAGTACGGTATGCACTGCTTACTGACCCGGCTCATGAATATAAATCACGTGAATTTAGTCAGAAGTGATTAGCCATGTTTCAGATCGTTCGAACTAACCAGACTAGTTCGCACATCATTCCACAAATGAGAGTTCACAGTTAGCGCATACTACAAAGTTATCGTAGCGTAATAAATCTACAATCAGCCGGAAAATTCGAATAGCCTAGCAATAGCCAACACAAATACTGGAACTTGAAGCTGAATTTGCTGGTACCTAATACTGTGGGTGAAAATGATGCGACATACCTATGAAACCATGTCCGATCGTTGAATGGTGACAATTGGTGTGTTTTCTTGGAGCTTAAAGGATTTTCTCTATAAGTTGGTGGAGTATAGTATGTATAAGAGATCTCAAAGATAGTTAACTATCCTACATTCCTAACCAGGCAAGTCATGCGAAAGAGTACAAACGACATTACTCCTAAATAAATTTTAGCGAAAATGCTTACTTAGCTTGGCACGGCCACTCCGTCTATGTGCAATTGGTCGAAAGTTCGTACGATGGCCAATCGTCGCGATTGCTGAACATATTCGAATCGTAAGTCTGGTCAATGCCACAAGGCAATTGGAGTCACTAAAGGGTTGCATTTTGACGATCACGAGTAATATTCCGCTGGAATTGCATACTAGCTAGAGAGCTACATGAGTAGAATAAAGATATTACTAGGATTTGAGTACACAAATAAGGAAAAAGGAAATTATCGAGATTGATCTAGACCCCTACCAAAACCAAAATGAAATACATATCCTCCCCGCACATACCCAGACTAACCCATGCATCCATTACCTTTCCTTCTCCATGATCTAAAGTTCCTCCTATCCCATGTATCCAAACCCTTTCTAGAATTCCGCCTTCCGTAGCTGGTTGCTTAAGTACACTTAGGATGTGCCTGCTTGGAAGAAGCAGTCTTGAACAAAGTAACTTCAGCGGCCCTCCTTCGACTCAAGCCAGGGAACACCTTCAATGGTTTTCCAGCCTTGTTCCACTTTGGCAGTTCCTGAGCAGCAACCACATTTGGGCTCTCTCCCCTGTTCAACCTCTTGACGAGCTGCGAACCTTGGGCATTATTACACCCAACATTGAATGCCCAAGAAACAAGAGCACCGAACTGGTTGTCGTTGAGGGTCACACTGTCGTTGATCATATTGGCAATGCACTTCGTGAATTTTCCCACATCCTTCTTGAGGAGGGTGGTAGCGGTGGCTGTCGTCAAGGGGAATGGGCCGGCCTCAGAGCAAGTCTTGGTTAGGCAAAGGTGGCCGTACCCCACGGTGGGGAGTCCAATTGGGTCAGGAGCGGGCTTGGGAACAAAGCCTTCGAATTTCTTAATGAGGGTGATGGTCTTGTCGTTCACACCTTTGCATGCAGAACCGCCAGGCGATGTACCGCCACACTTGGGGACACCGGAAATGAAGCCAGAGGAGCCAGTTTTGACGTAGTAGTCAGAAACATAGCAATTGTCTTGGGTCTTGTCCCAGATGGTGGAGGTTTCAACCTTGGGTCCAGTCGTTTGGCATTGAATGTTGATGTTTGCCCCCCTCTTGTAGGTCTTAACGATGGCAGCAGAGGTGGAAGGGGTCTTGCGGCAGTTGAGAGTGTCAGCGTTGACGGGGAAACCAGCCTGCACCGGGGCAGCTAGGAGGAGGGATGTGAGGGTAACGGCGACGGTAATAAACTTCATTGTGATTTTGGAATTGGAAGTAGAAGGGTGGATGAAAATCGCAGTGTGAGTTAAAGTTGGAGCTGTGAATTGACTGTACGGCTTTGCGATTGCTTGCTGTGCTGTCCGGTGGATGATGAGGATTCAGAGAAGGGGACAGAGCAAGCTTTATTTATACAAGTTTGTTTTGTTTTTGTTTTTTTAAATACTCAGATATACAAATTTGTTGGGATGATGTCCGGTGACATTACCCCCCACCCATTGGACCAGAGGCGTCTGGAGCTCCTTCCTCCTAACACAGTGAGCGGGGCCACCTGCCGGTGTCCTACCTGTCACGATGTCGAAACCCAAGTTCGAAAGTCAGAGGTAACACCAGCGAAGCTTTCCACGTGTAGGTAAGCCGAGATGACTGGAGAATTCCAGGACATGTTCTGTCTGCCTGTTCTGCCTTATGCAGCTGATCAAGCCGGCATTCCCGTTATATTACCAAGTACTAAGGACACCCACAGTCGGAGATCCCGTTTTAGAATTTCGTCACTACCAGGCATCCATGAACCTCACAATTTAAGCTCCGAGACCTGGCTACAAGTTCCGGAGTGTCGACATATATAATATTGTACTTGTAAGGCATTGTGACTCTTAATGAATTTATTGTCTGCCTTTCCGGATCCGTTGTTTATGAAACCACTGCATTCTCAGGGTGAAGAAGTATATTCGGCGGTCCCGACGTCCATAGGCTGGAAGCTTCGGTAGTACAGGTACAGACATATACTCAGCCGCAGAGCAAGATTACCCATAGGCCAGGAACCGTTTACCCGTATACCGATAGGTGGATAACTATAGATTAGATTGGGATTTGTGTCACCAAACGGGGACCCGAAATGTTAGTAACTACACGGATCGAGACTAGTGCCTGCGTCTGCAAGTCGCACGCTTATTGCTCCAACCATAATGCACTAAGCCACTTGCGAGCAATTTCGCAAACGTGGATTTCTAGTTTGCTACCGTACCAATTAATTTCAGGGCTTCGTACCCGAAAATTCCAATGAGCATGGATACCAAAGGGCTGCGCCCAAGGCTGTAGTAGTGTTATGTAAAAGTACAAATTAAGGTACACGGAATGTCTTTGATTACTTACCTTGTCGTGGGCTGAGTACGTAGAACCTTACTGCCAACCAGACTAACGAAATCCCACTTGACCAAATATAGGTAGAAGCTCTACATCGATATTCCCAACATTAGAACAGTGCCCGTGGACGACATCAGTCCATGATTTTCTGTGGCAAGCAGGTAAATGACCCGTGTAGACGTCTTGGAGGAATAGACTGATACTTGAATACAATGCGTGAACAGACAGAATATATGAGTATTCGTACTACTACAGTAGAACTTTGACATTCCAGCATAATGAGATGTATTGATGACATTAATATTAACATGTACCGTTTCTCAATATCTAACCTAGACACTATATCCAAAATGTGTTTGCAGTCAGTTGTAACTAATCAGTGTCGGTTTATCTTTTACACTGCGTAATTGATGAATACATGAGCAAGTAGTCTGGCCTTAGCCTAAGTAAAACTGTTTTTTGTCCTTTTTTGTTTCCAGTCTATGCGCCTAGTCAGCCTTAGGCTATGAGGCCCTTCATTTAGAGCGGTCGACCCCCATTGGTAAAACAATAAAACAGGGTACACGTCCGGGGAAGCGACTACCACTCGCCAGCCAATGAGAAAATTACAAGAATCGGCAATTGTAAGTGTGTATCTACTGATGGTATTAAAGTATGTATCTACTTTATTTCGCCCGGAAACCTCCTTCCTTATCCATGTAAAATTCTTGTATCAGAGAACTTCTCCTGTCCTGCAATTGCCTGACCCATCTGGAGTAATATCATACAATTGTCACTATGCCTCAGAAACCGCAATACATTCGGCGCAAGGAATAACCGCCTATACACAACACAACCTTCTAGGTATGGGCTTATGCCCATCGGCACTTAAGCTCGAGAGCCTACATCTTAATAAGTGCTGGATGCTGCCGCCGGTACCTACAAATTATTTACCACTTGTGTATCGTCGGAAAAATCGGATCGCACTTTTGATTGGTGCCGAAGCGAACTAATTTGGAGTAGCACCGGTTACTGGTACCGAAGCGGGTATGCCAGATTTCGAATCTAGGTCCGATCTTTTTCGCCTTCCTATTTGGGAATGGTGGATATGCGGTATATGCAGGCTAAAACTTGGCATATGCGGGAGATAAACGCATAGATCTGGAATATTCATTGCTACTGGAGGAGTCTTGGAATAGTATGCAAGACACATTATGGAGCAATTCATACGTTCCACATCCAAATAAGTAGTTCAGGGCAGGGTATGGTCAATAGCAACAGTATAATCCATCACTACATAGCTGATGTGAATAGCACTGGCATTATCCATCACCTTAACCCACTGTAATGCCCAACCGATGCGCTGCATAGGCCTTGCATATACAAAGTTTACACCTGCATGACTTTACATATCCACTCTTCCCAAATAGGAACGTAGGAAAGACTTTTGGTAGTACCGCAGAAATAAGAGCCCTTGTCGAAACTAATGTTTGGTTGCAATGTACAAAAGAACTAATACTAATTCTACTTAGGTCGGCATCACCTGCAGTTCAAATTCCAATCCTCTTCCGTAGCATCCAATTCCTTAATTCTAAAGGCCGGAAGACCACGAATTTGGAGTTTGTGATCTTGACTGCCATCTGGGGATAGAGATATATCGGTTTGCTCTAAAGATTTGACTTCAGACATCGTCTGGTTGCCTTGGGGTCGTGATCTGGCTTCTTGTTCTATGTATTTCGTTGCATTGTAAGGTTGGTTGACAGCTAAGACAGACGTCGCATCAACTGCGGCTGCACAAGGGCTCTTATTTCTGAGTTTTTGCGGTACACGCGATACTAATTGATGCAGATCATATGCAATGCTTGTCATGCAATGCTTGTCATATATTGAGCCATGCCTGCATTAATGCGGCTGTGTCGATGGGTATTTTGGGATCAACTTAGGTAGTGACTAGTAACTTGCCCGAAAGTTAAATGACAGGTGCCAACGCCTTATTCCAATATATGCCATTGTTCCAATTGTTTGCCCCTGCTGACAGCGGTGCAGCGGGATCGACTGCCATGGCATGGGGTGGTCAAGCAGCATCGACAGTACTAGGTTCATCTTCACCCAGGAGAGGCTGTACCTGACGTTAACCACGGCAGTTGCGACTCTCGGCCGCGCCGAGAGATGTCGGAGAATCCCTGAATTACATATCCCACCAGAGCGGGTCCAAATTACCCTTGTTTCCTGCGCGCGGTAGTTAGAGAGCCGCAATATATCGTTCTCGCTAAGACCGAGAAGCAACTTATCTCACCACTTTAATTTCGTGACTTCGGTAAATTAACATCTGGGTATCGTTCCCGCAATTAATCTATACGTAAGGGTTTTACGGGGAAGAAATCGGCCTGGTGAAACGAGACTGCGCTCCAGACTGGGTCGTCTATTCTTCCAGAATTATGGGACTTCTAAGCCGTATTCATTTGGATTTTCCAGGGTTTATGGGCCAAATTGAGAAGGAAACTTCCCCAATATACAAGCCACCTCATTAGCGCGCGCGATGAGAGGGGTTCATGAGAAGAGATAGTCTGGGAGAATTAAGAGACAGGTTATTTAAGAACAACCAGCAAGCCCCCTCTCGGAGTCGTGTTCATCATCCAGTTCCCCAGTCCTCATTCAAGTGCAATATCTACCTCTTCAGCCAGTTCAGTTTGCCTCTCGACAAGCAAGACTTCATTGATATTCTCTCTGAATATAATATCTAAACCTAGGGTTCTCCGCCTTAATACCCCCAAAATGCAATTCTCCCTCCTCACCGTCTTCGTCGCTGTCCTCAGCTCAACCGTCACTGCTACCCCCTTCCCCATCAAGTCGAATACCCTCAACTGCCGCGATAAGCCCTCAACCAGTGGCAAGATTGTCCGCACCTACCCTAAATCCGCTGATATCAAAATTACCTGCCAAACCTATGGAACCGATGTCAGTGGAAACAACATCTGGGACAAGACAAAGGAGGGATGCTATGTTGCCGATTACTACGTCAAGACCGGTGTTGATGGGTTCCTCACGAGCGTCCCAAAGTGCCCCGGTACTAAAGCCCCCGCGAAGATCCCTGGCCCTAAAACCGACGATTATAAGTATAAGAGCTCTTGCGGCGGAATCGATCCGTGGAACTACTACAAGTGCCAGTGCACATCCTTTGTTGCGCAAAGGTTAAACCAGCGAGTTGGGGTCAAGTTTCATAACCAGTATAAGGGTGTTAACTGGGGGAATGCCAACACCTGGGATAATGCTGCAAAGAAGACGGGTGTGAAGATCAATGGGACCCCTAAGCCTGGTTGCGTTGCGCAGACCAATGCTGGGAAGGCTGGGCATGTGGCGTATGTGTCCGCGGTGGATGGGGACTATGTGATTATTGAGGAGTACAACTTTGTTCATCCGGAGCGATATTCAACTCGCAAGGTCAAGAAGAATCAGTTCAACTATATTCATTTGACCAGCTCTACCTAAACTAGCCGACTTGTGGAGAGTTTCGGTAGGATAGATAGATGGCTGCGGGTCGTGAGTGCGGGGATATATCAGGTGAAGGCGCGAGCGAGTAGGTAGGCGTGAGTGGGAATGTGGGTGCAATGGGTGTTGCCCCCGAGTAGGGCTGGCTGGTATAGGCACCGTTGGGTCTGATTAGGGTTTGGAATTTTGAAACAGTGTTTTTTGTGGTAGATTTGTTTTCTCTCGGATATTTCTTTCCATATGCTTCACTCTGTTATTTCAATATCACATTTTGTCTAATAAAATAAAGCCCTCCGGGGATTAAAATAAACAACAGTGTGGTACATTACTGGAATATGGTGTTGGAGCGGCCTGGCCAGGCGCCGGAGGTGACCTTATACAATCCAGCAGCTCTCTTATCCTTGATAGGTTGCTTAGCTCCTGCGAAGGAATACTTGTATAAAAATTTCCAAAGAGGGCTAACCCGCAGCACGTGAGTCAGGGCTGGGACCTGAGGTCTGCAGCTCTATATACTCCGTACACCTCAGCCATTGTACGCCATCACTGGGGTATGCGAGATGAAGCTAAAGGAGAGGTAAGGTTGAGGAGGTTAACGTGTTGCATTCCTCAACCCCCACCCCCCGGCTCAGTTATCTGGATATTCATACTTCGTACCCAAGTATACATAGGTGCAAGTGCACCTTGCGTAGTGCTAGCTATGTAGACTTGTATATCAGTGAATATATTGATATGTGGCAGTTTAAATGTTCTTGATATATATCTCGCGCTAAGCTACAATTCAGAAACCCCTACGGGAGCGGGTTGCTCTATATGATGGGATGGGCTGGTTTGTTGTGAGACATAATTCGGCTGAAAAAGGGAGTAGGGACTGACTGGAACTCTATCCTACGAAATGCAAAACATTAAGATCGAAATCGCTATAGGAGCATAATAGGAACATAATAGAAGTATAATAAGAGCACAATAGCCACAATAAACAGGCCATGAGGATCATTCGCAACGCCCAATCATTATAGAGAGTTTAGGGTATTTATTCCAGAACCATGTTACATGCGACAAACACTACCTAACTTAGAACTACAATTCCAAAAGCAGGATGAATACACTCATATACCACCCAGATCATGTTAAATGATTCTAATTTGTTCATAGCGCACGAGGGATACATTACGGGATATCAGAATAACTAGCTGTTCTGGAACGCATTCCGTTTTTGTGGCCTTGGGCGCCATGCAGCAGAATTGGTGAGGATCCCGGCCTATCTCTAATCCAAGCTCGGGCTTTCTTCATTATAATTCACGCTTGCCCTAACAAATAAAATGGTCAGCAGGTATTGATGCATTTACATAGGTTCGACTGTATCTCGTGGTGCCGTCCCCTTGTCCGTAGGTGCTCTGGTTGTTGATTTCCGACCAAGCTCTCCCTTCGTGGGCCCGCAGCCCCCTTCTGTCTTGCTAGAAAGATGCTCCTGATATCTCCACCAGAGTTTTTTTTTTTTTTTTAAAGTCTATACACCGATTTGACTTAGTGTCATGCGGCGATCTCCACCAGAGTGACACTCAGACCGGAGAGTGGCGGTCAGCTCTGGCCGTGCCAAGTCCTGCTACGGCGCTGGTGCTGGTGCAGATCCGAGTCTTAACATCGCTTTCGTCGACTGTACAAACACGACTTTCCCGGAACAATCACAACACAAAGCACCACCGGTCCATCTGCATTAAATCACTATGCCCCCTGCCACTCAACGTAGCGCCAGGGCTACCGCAAGCCACTCCCATATCAACTCTGAAGCACGAAATGTGTCAACCGGGGAAGGAGGGATGAGGTCTCGAAGAAGCGAGGGAGGTGTGAAGAAACGGCTGAAGAAGAGAGGGGTGCGAAGGAGCGGAGCCTGGAACCAGAAGGATTGAGTGCGGCGGACGAACAGACGACCCTCCAAGTCGAGGAGCCTATCCAACACGTGATACAGATCGACGACGACGACGGCGCTGATGATGACATCTCCCACGTTATACAGGGGCCCGGCCCCTCCCCTCCCTGCCGCCCGAGCCCGCCCTCACATACCCAACGCCTGAGCGAGCTACCTGTGGACCCTATCTCCTCCACGTACCAGCTGCAGGTTATTCATGGCTCTAAACCCAAAGCCATCATCTTCCTTTTCGACCCCAACTACCAAGCTTGATTCGACACATCAGGCGACATCAATCCCCCCGACCAACTGGTGTCGGGCCTTCTCTCTCAAATTCTGCGCCATTTCAACCGCCCAACATCGGACGAGTTATTGCTGTCAGTAGGCAGCACACACGGCGGTGGGGAGCAAGTCACCTGCGCAATTAGCTCGGAGGGGATTATTCGAGCTCTTTTACACAACCTTCGAGCAAAGGCGGTATCAACAAACGAGCCACATAGGGATGTTTGCTGGTGGGGCGGAAACAAAGTCTATGTGGAATTCAACTCCCGACAGCAAGCTGGAGTTAATATGCGCTTAGCACACATCACAGCCTACGTCGGCTTATGGTGCTAGTCACTGCGTAGTATTCTCTAGTCCCCAAGTGTTACACATTTGCTTCTCCGCCTAACGATTTTTCTGTGGCGAGCCTGACTCGGGAGTTGGAGAGATATCTCCGATCCGATGTAGCTTTCGATTCCGAGGTTAACCCTATCAAACGGGAATTAAGCCTCCCTGGTGCTCGCACCACGATTTATAGTGGATGTCCCACCGTGGTTGGCTAAGTCCTTAAGTGGAATTGTATGACGGTGCCTGGGCAGGGAGGGCTGGGGAACGATATGTTTAGCCAAT
>Ga0307511_10001641_pt1 | contig 23624 bp, 19 predicted proteins | sample 13_EM_MG_FD_200266 | JGI IMG/M metagenome (GOLD analysis project Ga0307511, IMG submission 200266) | Populus trichocarpa ectomycorrhiza microbial communities from riparian zone in the Pacific Northwest, United States - 13_EM | ecosystem: Host-associated > Plants > Roots > Unclassified | place... | reverse complement strand
CAGGGCAGTGATCGAGGAGTTGCCTCCGGTGATCGTTTGGGTGACGTCGTCGAAATAGCCGGCGCCCACTTCGCGTTGATGCTTCGTGGCGGTGTAGCCGTTGCCCTCGGCGGCAAATTCGGCCTGTTGCAGAGCGACGTAGGCGGTCATCTGCTGCGCCTTGTAGCCTCGCGCGAGCTCGAACATGGAATAGTTGAGCGCGTGGAAGCCGGCGAGGGTGATGAACTGGAACTTGTAGCCCATCGCCCCTAGCTCCCGCTGGAATTTGGCAATGGTGGTGTCATCCAGCTTGCGCTTCCAGTTGAAACTCGGCGAGCAGTTGTAGGCGAGCAGCTTGCCGGGAAACTTCTTGTGAACGCCCTCGGCGAAGTGCTTCGCTTCCTCCAGATCGGGCTTGCCGGTCTCGCACCACAACAGGTCGGCATACGGGGCATAAGCGAGGCCGCGCGCAATCGCCGCCTCGATACCCGCCTTGACCGGGAAGAAACCTTCGGAGGTGCGGCCCTTTGACGTGTCGATGAATGGGCGGTCCCGCTCGTCAACATCGGCGGTCAACAGGTTGGCCGACTCGGCATCGGTCCGCGCGAGCAATACGGTTGGCACATTGGAGACGTCGGCCGCAAGACGCGCCGCCGCCAGTTTGTTGATCGCATCCTGGGTCGGAACCAGCACCTTGCCGCCCATGTGGCCGCACTTCTTGGCGGACGAGAGCTGATCCTCGAAGTGAACACCGGCCGCCCCGGCGTCAATCATCTGCTTCATCAGTTCGAATGCATTCAGCACGCCGCCGAAGCCAGCCTCGGCATCCGCAACGATGGGCTTGAACCAGTCGACCGAGTCATCGCCTTCGGCGTGATGCAACTCGTCCGCGCGCTTCAGGGTCGCGTTGATCCTGCGCACGACCGCGGGAACCGAGTCGGCCGGATACAGCGACTGGTCCGGATACATCTGCCCCGCGAGGTTGGCATCTCCGGCCACCTGCCAGCCCGAGAGGTAGATGGCGTCCAGGCCGGCTTTGACCTGCTGCATGGCCTGGTTGCCGGTGAGTGCGCCGAGAGAATTGACGAAGGGCTTCTCGTTCACATAGCGCCACAGCTTCTCGGCGGTCAGCCGAGCGATCGAATGCTCTACGGCAATCGTCCCCCGCAGCCGCACGACATCCTCGGCACTATAAGGACGCTCGATGCCGCGCCACCGCGGGCTGTCGCGCCAAAGGCCGCGCAGTTCTTCGGCTGTAGTCAGTTGCGATCGCAGGCTCATTGTCTTAAGTCTCCATCAGCTCAGGTGCTCGTAGGCGGGAAGTGTCAGGAATTCGTCGAACTCATCCTGTTTGATCATCGCCGCAAACAGGCGCGCGGCAGTGGGAAATACACCACCGGCAAGACGCGCGGCGCCCACTTCGCGGTGAATACGGTCCAACTCTTCAGTCAGCAGGCGGTCGAAGCGGCCCTCGGTGACGAGCCGGCCATCGTTGGTACGCGCTTCATGGCGGATCCACTGCCACAGTTGCGCACGGCAGATCTCTGCAGTCGCGGCGTCTTCCATCAGGTTGTACAGAGGCACGCAGCCGTTGCCGCGCAACCAGGATTCGATGTACTGCACGCCGACACGAATACAACCCCGCAGACCCGCTTCGGTCAGCTCGCCGTCAGGGACCTGCAACAGATCGGCGGGAGTTACTTTGACATCGGCGCGCTTGACGTGGAGCTGGTCAGGCCCGGTCATTACGGAATTGAAAGCCTCGAGCGCGGTCTGCGCCAGCCCAGGATGAGCAATCCACGTGCCGTCATGTCCGGCATTCGCTTCGCGCAGCTTATCTGCCCGCACGCGGGCCATGGCGAGATCGTTCGCGCTCGCGTCATTGCGGATCGGGATGTGCGCGGCCATGCCTCCCATCGCATGGGCGCCGCGGCGATGACACGTCTGGATCAGCAGATCCACATACGACTTCAGGAAGTGCCGGTCCATCGTCACGAGGGCGCGGTCGGGCAGCAGGAAATCCGGCCGATTCCGGAATTTCTTGATGAAGCTGAATATGTAGTCCCACCGGCCACAGTTGAGTCCGACGCAATGCTCGCGCAGCTCGAACAGGATGGCATCCATCTCGAACGCCGCAAGAACAGTCTCGATGAGCACGGTGGCCTTGATCGTGCCCTGCTTCATGCCCAACGCATCCTGCGTCGCGACGAACACGTCGTTCCACAACCGCGCCTCGAGATGGTTTTCCAGCTTGGGCAGGTAGAAGTAGGGGCCCGTGCCGCGGCGCTCGAGCGCCGCGTAATTGTTGGCCATGAACAGCGCGAAATCGAACAGCGCGGCGGAAACTTCCTCGCCACCGATGCGTACGTGCTTTTCCGGCAGATGCCAGCCGCGTGGCCGAACGATCAGCGTGGCTGATCGCTCGGAGCGAAGCTTATACACCTTGCCATTCTCAGCGTCAGAAAAAGCAATCGTGCCGCGGATGGCGTCGCGCAGATTGACCTGTCCGCGCACGATGTTTCCCCACGTCGGGGAGCATGAATCCTCGAAGTCCGCCATGAAGCACGCCACGGGCGAGTTCAAGGCGTTGATGATCATCTTACGATCAACCGGACCCGTGATCTCAACGCGCCGGTCACGCAAGTCATGCGGTATCGGCCCAACCGTCCAGTCTCCGGGGGCCTTCTCTACGGCTGCCAGTGGAGTATGAGCGTGAACGAAGTCGGGGAGGGTGCCCGCATCCAGCTGCGCCTGACGGTGAGCCCGGGCAGCCAGCAGCTCCAGCCGGCGAGGATTGAAGCGGCGGTGAAGACTGGCCAGGAGTTGCATTGACAGCGGTGTCAGTACCTGCTCCGACCGTTCCACCCAGGGGCCCGAAATTTCGATCTTCGGTCCCGCCTGGCTGCGCGAATAACCTGCGATGTCGGGTTCGGCGTTCATAGCCCGAAAGCATAAGCTCGAATCCGAAGGAATTTGACGACAGAAACTTCACACTGTTAATTTCACACAGTGCCGGCTCTACGGCCAGGCCAGGATGACTGTCATGCCCACGCTTCTTCGCAAAGGCCATTTTCTCGGCGCAAAGCTGCGCGCCGTTCGCAAACGCAACGGTTTGACGCTCGAGGAGCTTTCGACGCGCTGCATCCAGCGCGACGTCGACAACGCTCCTTCAGTGTCTTACCTGAGCATGATCGAGAGCGGTAAACGGGCGCCTTCACAGGATCTGCTCGAATTGCTGGCCGCCGTTTTCCAGCGCGATCCGGCTTGGTTTCTCGATGAGAGCGCGGATCTCGAGCTGTCGCTGCCCGCAACGCCGCCCGGAGGGGCGGCGCGTATTCCGCTCGAGCCTGCCTTCCTGTTCTCCAAGAACGTGCTGCAGGCAGCCATTCCCGAGCTATTGGCCCAAACAGGCACGACCGGACGGCAATTCGCTCACCTGTTGATCCGTTCGCACCAGGAGATGTCGCGCAATGACTTTCCCGACCTGGAGCGGGCGGCGGACAGTGTCGGTGAGCGGCAATTTCCGCTGTCGGTCGGGGACCTGATACAGCTGTGCAAGCGTCACGGCTTGGAGATCCGTTGGTTCGAGCGTAAGCCTGTACTTGTCCGGGACAAGGACAGGGATGTGCGCAGCATGGTGCGGTCATTCTTCGAGCCACCCGGAATCGTCTACGCCAACCGTGCGCTACAGTCCGACCCGGCACGGTTGAAGTTTGACCTTGCGGCACACATCGCTCACAAGGTGCTCCACGGAGGCGATGGGCTCAAATCGGCGCACGCGACGGGTGGTGAGATGGGTGGCAGCCCCGAGGGGGGCTCGAGTGCGGCGGGCATGGATGCGCAGGACGTCTTGCATGCCTGGCGCGATTTCGAATGCAGCTTCTTCGCCGGCTCGCTGCTCGCGCCGCGCGCTCCCTTTCGACGCTTCCTCACGCGCGAGCGCTATAGGGTTGAATCCGGCGTAAAACTCGAGCTGACACCCGCGGTCATCATGCGCCGCATGACCAAGGTGTCGCCGTATCCGTACTGGCATTTCTTCGATGCGTACCCGCCGGGGTATCTCCGGGCGGTTTATCGCGGCAATGGCATTCCCTTGCCCTGGGGGAACCTCGCGCAGGTGAGCGACCCGTGCCCCAATTGGGCGGTATTCCGAATGATCGAGGGTCACCGTGGAGAGTTTGGGTCGCAGATTTCCGTACTGCGCGATGGCGAGCGGTCGCTTCTGTACTGTTGCAACTCCCTGCGGGTGCGTGACATGGCCGGAAACCCGCACGTGCTGTCAGTAGGCGTGGATCTCGCGCCGGCCCTCGACTCGAACGGCGCCAACACCGCGGAGCTGGTGGATTCGATATTCAAAGAGTGTCTGCATCGCCGCGGCGAAGGCAAGATTCCCAAAGCCGCAGCGCAGGTTCTCGGCGCGGTGGCCAACGTGTTGAACATCGCATGGATTGAGGACGCTCTATTGCAACCCGCGCGCATCATCTGTCCGCGTAGTACACGCTGTCCACGTCCCGAACGCTGCGAGGGTGCACGTCCCTCCCGCGCGCGCGAAATCGCCGATGTAAGAGATGAGATATTGGGACGCTAAGACGTTAGACGTCAGCTGCGATTCAACTCGTCCAGCGTCTTGTTCACCAGCGAGGCCGCGCTGACTTCCAACACCTTGGCCAATTGGAAGAGAACCGTCAGGGTAGGGGTGCGCAGTCCGCGCTCCAGGAGGGATGGATAAGTGCGATCGAATTCCGCTTCCCCGGCCAGGGCCTCCTGCGAGAGTCCCTTCTCCCGGCGCGCTTCACGAAGCACCCGCCCGAATGCAATGGCAACCTTTTGTCGGCGCATGGGGCAGATCATGAATGACTGCATAACATCGACCCACGGACATGAGTCGTCGCGTGGGCGTAAATGTTAAATCAACATTCAAAATCGCCACCGTCTTTTTTGTGACGCCGAATCGAGGCGTCTATAACAACGTCGGGTTTATAGAGTAACTGATAGAGAGTTGGTCAACGGTGTCAGAAGAAGCCGTGCAGTTCCACAAATCCCAGCTTCAAGTGCTGGGCCGGAGCCTGCGGGATCCCGTCCGAATACCTGAATCCCGTCCGGATCTGCACGTACTGAATCGGCGTCAGCTCGTATACGAGGCTGTACCGCGTCTGCGCATCGTTCGACACATTCCGATTCGGATCCAGGTACTCATGCGTCAGCTTCAGGTTATGTCCCTGGGCTATACGCCAATTGGCCTCCAGCAGCGTGGCCAGCTCCCTGCCGGTGCCCACCGCCAGGCTCTTATCGTCGATGACTTCGACCTGCCCCAGCCAGCCCACCGGCCCGGTACGTAGGCCTGCGAACAATCCACCCGCGCTCTTGTTACCCGCCGCGGCACTGTTGATGTTGGCCGCCAACCCCACCCGCCACAGGGATTCCACATAGATCAGCTGGCCGCTGTACTGCTTCCCATGATCCTTCTCGGGCCCCGCCGCCGTGCCATTCGTAACGGCGAGCTGGGCATCCCAGTGCCCGCGCTCCACGCCGAACTCCATACCCCGGTCGGGCGCAGTCATGTTGATTCCCGTGGTCTGCCCAATCTGAATGAAGGCACTTTGGTCCTGCAGCCGGAACCCGAAGGGCAGGTACATCTGCCCCGCCTTCACATACCAGTCATGATTCGCGGACCAATACACCCCATAAGCCTCGCGGTTCAGGGCCGAATCCGGGGCCACCTGCTCATCCACATAAATGAACAGCCGCTGTGGAATCACGTTTGCGCTCGCGTAGACGCGGCCCTGCTCGAGGTTGAAGGCGTCGGTGGACGATGTGTGCGGCACCTTGGTGTACTCAAAATCGGCGCGCACGTCGCCGCCAATCGACAGAAATCGGTTGATTTCTCCTGTCCACACGTCTCCACCCGTGTCGATGTGAGTTGCTGCGAGCTGCGTCTGCGCGAAGACATTGCCGAACACGGTCCGTTCCCCTCCGCCGGTGGGGTTGACGTGACACTGCCCGCACTTGAACCCGGTCTGGACGGCAAGATACGGCTCGGCGTGAGCCTCGAAGGCAAGTAGCAACAACGGCAGGAGCAGGTAGCGCAGCGTTGTCCGGTAGGGGCGGTTAGTCATTTAAGGGCATCCACGGTAAACGTAAAGGAGTAATCGGTCCCCAGCGCCTGTGCGTTCATGTTTGCGAGAGATCCCTGCAACGTGACGCGGTAGGTGCCGTTGGTCAGCGGTGTCCGCGGTGCGATCAGGATGGCGGACAGATTCCCGGCCGGGACTGTGGTGACGATGGGTACGGGTACCGCTGCAGCGTCCATCGATGGCGGGGCATCAGTTCTGGCCAACGTGACGGTCGTGTTGTTGAGGAGTGTAGAGTCGAGATCGCCGTTGAATGCCACGACGATTTGCGGTACCACCATGCTCACGATGGACCCGTTGTCCGGCGAAGTAGTCGCCACGTTGAAATGTTGTACGGCCTTGACTGAGGCATCGAGACTCATCGCGGCCACGGACTGCTGGGCGCCGGCGGTGATCCACTGCCTGATCACGTCGATGGTGGACTGGGGCAGGTAGGGCCCGCCCAGTGGCATTTGTCCCCCACTGATCCCGGCGGTCCCCTGCAGTTTGCGGATGATGTAACTGTTGTCGGGATTTCCTGCCGCCACGCGCGATACAGTGGGCTGTTCCGCGCTGGCCACGCCGACCAGCAAAGCGTAACTATGGTCGGCATCCAACTGCAGCCCCTCGGGCGCACCGGCGCCGATATGGCACTTGGTGCAGATAGGCGTGAAGACGTTGTCCTGGATGGACTTGAAGTCGGCGGTCAGCGGCGTTGTGCCGCCGCCGCCGGGCGTAGTAGGGTTGCCATTGGCATCCAGTCCGTTGCCATTTCCCGCGCAACCCGTTGCTGCCGCAGCAAGCAGGGCGACCATGATCTTGTATCCGGAAAACGACATTTAGGGTGCTCGTAAGATTGAGACAGCCGTAGGTGCCACTCACCCCGGCGTAAGGTTTCGTCGGGCTTGATTTTTTTGGACTTTGAACCTGCCGCCGGGAACGGGGTACTCACTTCAAGAGTAATTGCATCCGTTGCGCTCGAGGTTGACCCTCCTTGTCGAACACTTTACCCGCTCGCGCTTCGTTGAGCAGCCCGCAGCTCGAACGCTTGCCGCTGGTAACGCTTTACCTGACCGAACGGTGCAATTCCCGCTGCGTGACCTGCGACTATTGGCGGCACGGCCGCGCGGACATGAATCTGGAGTCCGTGACCCGGCTGTTGCCCGCGCTCGCTCGGCTGGGTACCCGGACCGCTCTCATCTCCGGAGGTGAGCCGCTGCTCAACCCCGAATGGCAGGACATCGCACGGTTGCTGGCGGACAACGGACTGAAGTTGTGGTTGCTGACTTCCGGGCTGTCCCTCGCAAAGCATGCGCGCCGCGCATCCGAGCTGTTCGACGCGATCACAGTTTCTCTGGATGGCACCAGGAGCCAGACCTACGCCGCAATTCGCGGTCTCGACGCTTTCGACAAAGTGTGTGAAGGTATCCGCGCCGCGGTGACCGCCGGCTCGAGAGTGGGAATTCGAGTAACCCTGCAACGAGTCAACTATCGTGAGCTGCCGGAGTTTGTCGAGCTCGCCCACCGCCTGGGTGTGCACAGCATCTCCTTTCTCGCCGTGGATGTTGCCAATCCGCACGCCTTTGGCCGTACCGATGATTTCGCAACCGACGTGGCGTTGCGCCCGGAGGATCTGCCTGTCTTCGGCCAGCTCATTTCGGAACTGGTGCAGCACGCAGCGGCCGACTTTCGCAGCGGGTTCATTGCCGAGAGCCCGGCAAAGCTGCAGCGGTTGCAACAGTACTTCGCCGCCCTTCACGGCCAGGCGGGCTACCCGCCCGTTCGCTGCAACGCACCGGAGTTTTCCGCGGTGATCGGGGCGAAGGGCGCCGTCCAGCCGTGTTTCTTTATCTCGGGGCCGGCCGAGGTGGCCGATCACGATCCGAGTGATCTCGGCAGCATCCTGAACAGTGACGCGATGGTCAGCTTACGCCAGAGCATTCGTGCGGGTGAGCGCGCCGAGTGTGTCGGCTGCGTCTGTTCCTTGTACCGCGACCCGGAAAGCCTCGTGGACTCGTTGCTGCCGTGAATGCAGTCCAGGAAACTCTCGAGGCCTATGCGCGCTGGGCGCCGGTCTATCCCCCTGTGCCTCATAACCCGCTGATGCGTGCCGAGCAGCACGCGATGCTCGAGGCGTGGCCCGATGTCGACGGGCGCCGTGTGCTCGATCTTGCCTGCGGCAGCGGCCGCTACTCGCGCTTGCTGTTGGAAGCAAAGGCCGCAACGGTGATCTCGCTGGATTTCTGCATGCCGATGCTCAGGCAGGTTTCGGTTTCGCGCCGTGTTTGCGCAAGCATGATGCAACTGCCTTTCCAGCAGGACACGTTCGATGCAGTGGTATCCGGGCTCGCGCTCGGACATGCGACCGCAGTTGGGCCCTGGATGGCGCAGGTTGCCCGGGTGCTGCGCGTGGGCGGCGCTCTTCTGTATTCCGACTTCCATCCGGAGGCTGCCCGGGCGGGGCTCACCCGCTCCTTCAAGGACGAGAATGACATCCACTGCACGGTTCCGCACCGGCAGTATGACGTCGATGCGCAGCTGGCGGCGGCGGCGGCGGCCGGGCTGAAAATCGAGACGGTTCGGGAAGTGCGGGTGGGGCTCGAGCTGCAGGAGCCGTTTCCCGGCTCCGAATCTTTCTATCGCGACTGGCATGGCCTGCCGATCGTGTTGGTGGTGCGGGCCGCAAGATGACGCCGATTGAACTGCGCGCCCGTGGGATGACTTTCATCAATGCCGGCGGCCGGGGTGGCCGCGCCGGTATCGAATCCTTGCGCATGGTTGGGTCGCGGATCGTCGCCGTCAACGCCGCCGCGGCTGCCGACGACCTGGTGATTGATCTGCGCGGCGATCGGCTGCTCCCCGGTCTCATCAATGCGCACGATCACCTGCAACTCAACTCGTTGCCACCGCTCGAGTCGGCCAAACGATATGCACACGTTCGGGAATGGATCCAGGACGTTGACCTGCGCCGCCGGAACGACGCCGCTTTCGAGGAGCTCGTAGCGCGGCCACGGAATGATCGACTGTTGATCGGTGGAATCAAAAACCTCTTGAGCGGCGTAACTACTGTTGCGCATCATGACCCGTTTTATCCGTTCTTGTCGGATGCCTGCTTTCCCACGCGGGTCGTCATGGACTGCGGTTGGTCCCATTCTCTGTACCTCGACGGCGACGAGGAAGTGCGCGATTCCTGCAGGCGTACGCCGCCCGACCGGCCCTGGATCATCCACGCTGCCGAAGGTACGGATTGCGAAGCCGCGGGCGAGTTCGACCGCCTGGAGGAGCTCGGGTGCCTCCGGTCCAACACGCTGATCGTACACGGCATCTGCCTGGAGCCGGCAAGGAGGTTGCGTCTCGAGCGGGCTTCGGCAGGTCTCATCTGGTGTCCGTCGTCAAATTTGCGCCTCTTTGGCTGCACGGCGCAGGTTGACGGGCTTGCACAGCGCGGGCGGGTCGCCCTTGGAACCGACTCGCGATTGAGTGGCTCGCGCGACCTGCTCGAGGAGTTGGGTGTGGCTCGCGAAGCGGCGCATCTGGATGAAGTCAGTCTCGAGTCCATGGTCACGACTCACAGTGCCGCGTTGCTGCGGCTGGCCGACCGCGGCGCGCTGCGAGTGGGCGCTCTGGCCGACCTCGTCGTTCTGCCGGCCGGCAGGCCGCTGTCACAGCTATCCCGCGGCGACATCAGGCTCGTCGTACTTGGAGGACTTCCCCGCTATGCAGATGAGGCTTACGCCCGGATCATGCCGCCGACATTCTGGAGCCAGGTGCGGGTTGACGGGCGCCCGAAGGTGCTCGAAGCCAGCCTGGCCGCTGCGCTGTGTGCTGCGCAGTCCGCCGAGCCGGGCCTGGAAATTTCCACCATGACATGGAGGGCGGCATGAGCGCTGCCGGTCCGCAAAGCGGCAAGCGGCACAAGGTTGTGTTGTACAACCCGCAGGCGGTGTTTTTCACGCTGCCGCTCGCGCTCCTGGCCATTGGGTCCGAGCTCGACAGCCAAGTATACGAAGTCATTATCATCGATGCCCGCCTGGAGCCCGATGCGCAAAGCGTGGTTCTGTCGCACCTCGAAGATGCGTTGTGCGTCGGTGTCACAGTGCTGACGGGAGCGCCGATAGCGGATGCGTTGCAGATCTCCCGCGCCGTCAAGAGTGTCCGGCCGGAGCTGCCGGTGGTCTGGGGCGGCTGGCATCCATCGATGTTCGCACGCGAATGCCTGTTGGAGCCTTCGGTCGATGTCACCGTGCGTGGGCAGGGTGAAGAGACCTTTGCCGAGATCGTCGAGCGGCTCGCTGCCGGCCGCTCGCTGCAGGGTTGCGCCGGATGCACGGTCCGGCTCGCCGACGGAACGATTCACGAGAATCCGGCCCGGCCGCTGGCGGCCGTCGACAAGTTCCGCGCGCACGACTACAAGCTGATTCCCGTGGAGCGCTATTTCCAGCTGAAGGGCAAGCGGCAGCTGGATTATATCTCCTCCCAGGGGTGTAACTTCCGTTGCGCCTTCTGCTCGGATCCGTTCGTCTACGGCCGCAAGTGGGTCGGACTCGAGCCCACGCGCATGGCGCTCAGGTTGAAGGAACTCTGGGACCAGTATCATTTCGACGATGTCAACTTTCAGGACGAGACATTCTTCACCAAGCGCGATCGCGTCCAGGCCCTGGCCGGGAAGATCGTCGAATCGGGCATGAAGATCACGTGGGCGGCCACCATGCGCGCCGACCAGGGAGTGCGGCTGCCTGATGAAGTGTGGGCGCAATGCAAACAGTCGGGACTGCGCCGCCTGCTGGTGGGGGTTGAGTCCGGCTCCGATGAAATGCTCAAGCGCATTCGTAAAGACATCAAGATCGAGCAGGTGTTCGCAACCGCGCGCAAGATGGTACAACACGACATCGCGGGGCATTTCCCGTTCATTGTCGGCTTTCCCGACGAGAGCGAGTCGAGCATCCAGGCGAGTCTGGATGTGGCCAAGCGGCTGCGTTCCATGAGCCCCGACTTTCTCACCCCGATCTACTACTTCAAGCCCTATCCGGGCAGCGAGCTGGTGATCGAGGCCGTGGCCCGCGGTTTCCGGCTGCCGGACACGCTCGAGGAGTGGGCTACGTTTGACTACGTTGCCGGCATGCCGGGGCCGTGGGTGACGCCGGAGAAATTCGAGTTGATCGAACGCTTCAAGTTCTTCCACGAGCTGGCCTGGAAACGGGTCTCACGCGGCAAGCGCCTGCTCCAACAACTTGCACGCTACCGCTGCACGAACGACTACTATCGCTGGCCGGTCGAGATGTTGTTCACCCGCTGGCTGGTGCCGGCGCAGAAGCTCTCATGACGGCGCAGCAGCGCGTTCTGCTGATCAATCCGCAAATGACGTCGCGGCGCAGCGCGCGCTTCCCGCTGTCGTTGCTGACACTCGCCGGTGCCCTGGAAGGCACGAGTGCCTGCCGTCTCATCGATGGCAACGTTGATCGGGCGTACCTGTCGACCATCGAGCGCTTACTGAGCGCCGAACACTATGACGCGGTCGGTTTGACAGTGATGGGCGGCCCGCAGGTGCAAGCGGCCATCGACTGTTCGAGGCTGATACGGCAATTCTCAGCCGCGACTCCCATCGTTTGGGGTGGATACTTCCCGACTCTGTATACCAATGCCGCTGTCAACGCACCGTACGTGGACTACGCGATCAGAGGTGCCGGGGAGGTCGCCTTCACTGAGTTGTTGCAAGCAATCCCCAGCGGGGATTTCGCGAGCCTCGGGCGGATTGCCGGGCTGACCTGGAAACGCAACGGCGAAGTCGTTCACAACGAACAGCGCCGATCCCGGGACGAACGCGCCGCTACACCGTTGCCCTATCATTTACTCGGCGATCCCCGGGCGTATCTTGCGAAGACGTTTCTCGGGCAGCGCACCGCCGTTCACCAGGCGGCTCTGGGTTGCCGGTTTCGCTGTACGTTTTGCGGCGTGGCAGCCATGTTTCGCGGCGCCACGCACTTGCCGCCGGCCGAGCGCCTGGAGCGCGACCTCACCTGGCTCAAGGAGTCGCTCGGTGCGGACTCCCTGCAGTTCTTCGATCACAATTTTTTCGATCGTGAGGAGGACATGGTCCCCCTGTTGGAGGTACTCGCCAGGATTCAACTTCCGTGGTGGTGCTATGCGCGCGCGGATGCATTGCTCAACTTGTCGGAAGCCTCCTGGAAGCTGGTGCGCAAGAGCAGGCTCAAGATGGCCTACATCGGGGCCGAATCGCCCAATGACGCCATGCTGGCCGACATACGCAAGGGCACGAGTTCCGGCCAGACGCTGGCCGTGGCCGAGCTATGTCGCCGCCACGGCGTGGTTCCCGAGCTTTCCTTCATGGTCGGGCCACCGGATGATACGGAGGCTGAGACTGAGCGTACCTTCGAATTCATCCGCGAGGTGAAGAAGGTCAACCCCGACGCGGAGATCATCATCTACATCTACACTCCGTTGCCACCGGAATGCCTGCCGAAGAGCTCGCGTGTGCGTGCCGGGGCGCGGCCATTGCGGGATCTCAACGGCGCTCCACTGCAATTTCCTACGACACCGGAAGGCTGGACCGAGAAACGGTGGGTCGATTACGCCTGCCACGCGGACGCCCCGTGGCTGACGGACCCCGTGCGGCAGCGGATCCAGAATTTCATGACCGTCCTGGGCTGCCGTTTCCCGAGCGCGCAGGATGTGCGTACTGCGCAATGGACGAAGTCAACCTTGAAGGCGCTGGCCTCGTGGCGCTACCGGTATCAGCGCTACGGCCGTCCCTGGGAGTTGGATCTGTCCAGGCGCTTCATCCGTTTATGGGATCCCCGGGTCTCCGGTCTTTAGCTGACGAGGTGGCCGGTTGTTACACGTGGCGCAGATCAGCTTCTTCCTGGACCCGAACCGGGATCCGGCGCGGATCCTGCAGGACTGGTGGCCACTGGTCGATGCCGCCGAAATGGTCGCACAGGCGGGTGTGTCGGTATCCGTCGTACAGGCCTGTCAGCAGTCCCAGAGCCTCACGCGCCAAGGCGTGAGCTATCACTTCGTCGCTCCCGAGCGCGGTAGCGCGAGCATCGTGCGAAGCGGAGCCTTCGCCGCTGTGCTGCGCGATCTGAAAGCCGACGTTTTCCATATCCACGGGCTGGGCTTCGGTGCCGATATGCTGGCGCTCGCAAAGCTGGCACCCGACACACCGATCTTTGTGCAGGACCATGCCGGGCACGTTCCCAGACCCTGGCGACGGCACGCATTTCGCCGCGGGTTGTCGGTCGCCGCCGGCATCTCTTTCTGCACCCTGGAGCAGGCGCAGCCCTTCGTGCGGGCGGGTCTGTTCCGGCAGCAAACGGCCCTTTGCGAAATACCGGAGTGCTCGAGCCGCTTCACCCCGGGGGACCGGCACGCCGCCCGCGCAGCGACGGGCGTACACGGAGATCCGGCTGTCCTGTGGGTCGGGCATCTGAATTCCAACAAAGACCCGTTGACCGTGTTGGCCGGGGTCGCCGCAGCGGTGCAACGCCTGCCTGGTCTGCAGCTGTGGTGTTGCTTCGGTTCCGCGCCGCTACTGTCGGACGTCCAAGCCCGTATCGACGTTGATCCACTGCTGCGGGGAAGAGTGCACCTGTTGGGCAAAGCCTCCCACGGGAATGTCGAGCAACTGATGCGCGCCGCGGATTTATTCGTGCTGGGCAGCCGCAAGGAGGGAAGCGGTTGCGCGTTGATCGAGGCCCTCGCCTGCGGACTGCCCCCGGTGGTGACGGATATCCCGTCGTTTCGAGCGCTCACGGGCGGTGGGAAGGTCGGAGCGCTGTGGCCGTGCGGTGATGCAGAGCAGATGTGCAAGGCGCTTCTGTCGGTTGCTGCGCATCCTCGAGAGGCCATGGGCCAGGCGGTACGCGCTCACTTTGATGCCGAGGTGTCATTTCACGCGGTCGGGCGAAAGATGGTTGCCGCGTACGAGGGCTCACTGCGGCTCAAAGTAGTCAGCACCGCTGACCCGCAGCTGTCATGCGTGTCGAAATGAGCTTGGCACGCGAATTATGGAAGGTCCTTACTCCGGCGCAGCGGCGGTGGGTGCTGGGCGGGCAACTCGCCGCCGTGCTCATGGCGTTTTCCACCGTCGCGGCAGTTGCTGCGATCGCCCCTTTTTTTGCGGTCCTCGGCGACCCTGGGCTGATCGATCGCAACCCGCAGCTGCATTGGCTCTACAGCGAGCTCGGATTCCACAACAGGCACAGCTTCGTGGCCGCCCTGGGGCTCGGATTCGCCGCCGTGGTGCTGCTCAGCAACCTGATCAACCTGGTGGGCTCGCACACGCTCATGCGCCTGGCCCTGTGGATCGGGGACGATCTGCGCCGCGTGCTCTTCCGGGAATATCTGCATCGCGACCTGCTCTTCCACGCCAGAAACAACAGCGGTGCCCTGTACAACAAGATTACCGACGAGACTGTCCGGATCGTGCTCGGGATTCTGCAACCGTCCTTCGTGCTGCTCACTGGCTTGCTCACCGCGGCGTTGATCCTGGTGTCCATCCTGCTCGTCGATCCTCTGGGCGCCATCGCGGTGATCGCCGGGCTCGTCGGCGGGTATTTTCTGATCTACGCCGCCGTGCAGCGCCGCATCCTGCGTTCCGGAGGAGTTGAAAGCGAGCTGATCGCGGAGCGGACCAAGCTCATCATGGAAGGATTGGGCGGCATCAAGGAGATCATCGTTCTGGGCAAACAGCGGTTCTTCCAACACCGCTTCGAGCGCGCGAGCCGGGCGTTGTCGCGGCTTGCGGCCCATATCGATGTGATCACCCAGAGTCCCAGGCACATCATGGAGTGTGTGGCGGTCGCAGGCCTCGTGGCCTATGCCCTTGTCCTGAGCGAGCCGGGCGGCGGGCTCGGCCAGTCGCTCGCGCAACTGACTTTCCTGGTTTTTTCCGCCTATCGGTTGCTGCCCTCGCTGCAGCAGACTTTTGCTTCCATGGTGAAGATTCGCGGTTCGCGGGCGGCCTTCGAGGCCATTTCGGGTGACCTGCTCGCCGCGCGAGCGGTGCGTGCACCCGCCGTACCGCCCGATCCAGCCTGGCAGGTGAGGCCAGAGCGCGAGATTTGCCTCACAAACGTGTCTTTCCGGTATGCCGCGCAGTGTCCGCCAGCCGTGCATGACATTTCGCTGCGCATTCCTGCGGGCAGTGTCGTGGGCCTGGTTGGTTCCAACGGCTCCGGGAAGACGACGCTGGTTGACGTGCTCGCGGGCCTGTTGGTGCCGGATGTGGGGCACGTGCAGATCGACGGGATCCTTCTCAACGAGGCCAGCCGCCCGGCCTGGCAATCCCGGATCGCCTACGTGCCGCAGGGCATTTTCCTTCTGGACTCGACGATTGCCGAGAACATCGCGCTCGGGACGGCCCGGGAGGATATAGATCTCGCCCGGATGATGAGCGCCGCTCGCCTGGCGCGGCTGGATGACTTCGTCACGGCTCTCCCCAACGGTTACGACGAGCGGATCGGCGAGCGCGGCATCAGGTTGAGCGGTGGTCAACGGCAACGGATCGGGATCGCTCGTGCCCTTTACACGGACGCGGCAGTTCTGATCATGGACGAGGCAACGAACGCCTTGGATGTTTTTGCCGAAGGGGAGGTTATGGCCGCGGTCGAGGCCCTACGTGGGGGTCGGACGATTATTCTGATCGCTCATCGACTGAACACGCTGCGGCAATGTGACGTGATCTTCGAGCTCGAGAACGCAAGCATCGCCCGTAACGGCACGTGGAATGACTTGATGCGGCGTTCAAAGCGATTCGCCGTGGTTGCCGCGTCCGACACGGTAGCGCCGCTGTGAAATCCGTCCCCGACCCGGCCGATGGCTCGACCCTGCCAACCGTATCGATCATCCTGCCGACGTTCAATCGCATCAGGTTCCTGAGGCAGGCGATCGAGTCCGCGTTTGCCCAGACCTATGCGGATTGGGAGATGGTGATTGCCGATGACGGCTCGGCGGAGGAAACGAGGGCCTACCTGCGCGGTATCACGGACGCGCGGGTTCGGACGATCTGGCTGCAGCACTGCGGAAATCCATCCCGCGTCCGCAACGCAGCCATTGCGACGGCTCGCGGCCGTTACCTGGCTTTTCTCGATTCCGACGACGTCTGGGCGCCGTCGAAGTTGCAAAAGCAGATCGCGGCGCTGAAGTCTAGCGCGCAGTGCGGCTGGAGTTATACGGCTTGCGACCGTATCGACGCGAACGGCCATCCGTTCGTCAACGGGCGGTTGCAACCACCCGTCCCCCAGGGCGGTTGGATCTTCGAGCCGCTGCTGAAGTTCGAGGTCGCGATCGCGATGCCGTCTGTGGTCGCCGACCGTGCCCTCGTTGGGCAGGTCGGCGGCTTCGACGAGGAGCAGCGCTTTGGTGAGTTCCACGACCTGTGTCTGCGGCTGGCTCTGAAAAGCGAAGCCGCGGCTCTGCAGGAGCCACTGTGCTCGATCCGTGCGCATGAGGAACATTACAGCGCCAATAGAATTGCGGCACACGCAAGTTGGATGCGCCTGTACGAGAAGGTGGAGGGCTTCACGCAGGACCCCGGAGTCCGCGCGTGCTGTGCCCGGATGCGCATGGAAACATCGTTGCAACTTGCAAGCCTGCAGCACGCCGGCGGCGACTATCGGGCGGCACTGGGCACCTTGGGTGGCTCGCTGAGGCGATCGTGGCGCTATCCGAAGTGGTGGGTTGGTGCGCTGAAGGGGATTGCGAAGCCGGCGGTGCCGGGTGTCCTGATGGCTGCGCTCAGAAGGCGCCGCGGGTAATCTTCAGTCAGATGACACAAACCATGATGCGGCGTCTGTGGCGAGCCTACGTCCGAGCCGGTGACCTCAAGGAAAGCGCCCTGCGCAGCATCATGCCGTCACGTCTGCATTTCGTTCATTACAGCTGGCCACTGCGACCCACCGTTTGTCCCTGCGACGTGGATTTCTGCGACTACCTGCAGCAACGCGATATCCGCGGGAAGTCGATTTTCCACTTCGGCACCGGCGGACATCATGTGGTCGGGCTCACGAATCGGACCGCCGGGCTGGCAAATGACGTTCTCGGGCTGACTGTATCGCCGAGCGAGCACGCGAAGTATGTCGCCCGAGTCATCCGCGATCCGGCGCTGGGGAAGCACTACAAGGTATTGTTCGCCGACATCTACAGTCTGAGCGCCGCCTGCCTGCCGCCTTTGGACATCGCTACTTTGTTTCACCTATGCGAGTTTGGCGATGCGCGCAATGCGGGACGCCGGCTGGATGACGCGCAGGTGCTGCGCCTGTTCTGTTCGAAATTGAAGCCAGGAGGGCTGCTGCTACTGTACCCCGGCTCCTATGGTCACAGGCACGCCAAGGTCCTCGTCTCCCAGGCAGTAGAGGCGGGCGCTCTCGCGTTCCTGGAGGAATACAAGAGTTTGGCCGTCTTTCGGGTCCCGGGCGAGTGGGCTCCTGCGCCCGCCGGCCCGCAGCCGGAATGATTGCGGGGATTGCGGCCATCGTGTTGGCAGCAGTCGCCGCCGCGTGGCTGGCGCGCATGCGTCGGTATCGTGGGTGGCTCCGTCTGTCACCGAACCGGAGCGATGTTGTGAGCTTGCGTGGCAGTGATCAGGCGATGCCGCTGTCTCTCGAGCCGGATGGGTTTGATGTGCCGCACGGGCTCGATCTGCTTGGCCGCACCGTGCTCCTGCAGCTCACGGTCAAAGCGGCGCCGCTCGGCCGCGTAATGGATCCGTTCATCGAGATCAGGGATGCAGACAGAGCGTGTCGCCAGTATTTCGAACGGGGTGCGGCGGGTCAGCGCTATCTGAATCTCGCGCCTCTCTTTCAGTGCGACGCTCCGAAACAGACGGTGCGTGTCGGTCTGCACGGCAGCTCGATCCGCTGGGAGTCCAAGGCCGCGTTACTGGCATTCTATCCGCCAGCCATTGAGGGCGCGAAGGTGTTGGTCCTTGCGCCGCACCCGGACGATGCTGAGCTTGCCGCGTTCGGGCTATACGCGGACAGCCAATCGTGGGTGGTTACAGTGACGGCCGGCGAGAAAGCAACCAAACAGCTTCCCGCAGAAATCCCGGAGCACGCGCGCTCCCACTGGGCAGCGTGGTTGCGTGTGTGGGACAGTTTGTGTGTGCCGCACCTGGGTAACGTGCCGCCGCAGCGGCGCGTGAGTCTGGCATACCCCGATGGGGCGATCGAATCGATGTACCGCGACCCCGCCAGGCCTGTTCGGCTGGCCTGCGAGACAAGCCTGCCGCGCCGGGAGCTGCGCGCCCGCAACCTGATTCCGCAGTTTCAGCACGGCACCGCGGACTGCACCTGGGTCGGGTTGGTCGAGGAGCTGCGCATCCTGCTCGAGCTGGCTCAACCGGATATCGTCGTGTGTCCGCATCCCCTGCTCGACAGTCATCCGGATCACATCTTCACTGCCATCGCGCTCGAGCGCGCGCTGCGCGACTTTCGTGGGAAACCGCCGAATCTGTTTCTGTACGTGGTCCACGGTCGCGGCTCGCCTGTGTACCCCCTTGGCCCCGCCGAGTCTCTTGCGTGCCTGCCCCCCGGACGGTGTGCCGGGTGGGTGGCCGATTCTCTCTACTCTCATCCGCTCGAGCCGCAGCGGCGGCAGGCGAAATACTTCGCCATCGAGGCGATGCATGCTGCTCGCAGCTACGCTGCTGATGTTGACCCGAAGAGTAACGGGAAAATCTTGAAGCATATGCTGCGCGAAATTTCAGCGTACCTGTCCGGCATGGAGCTGCACCCGGCGAGCCTGCTGAGGCGCGCCCCAAGGCCCAATGAGATGTTCTACGTGGTTCGAGGGGAGGCGCTGTCGGAGTTGACGCAGCGGATGCTTGACACCGCTACGGCAAGTTGTCCGTGACTGCTGCTACGAATTGGCCAGGGATGGAAGAGGCCATCGCCCGACTCCTTCCGGCGGAAGGTGTATCACCCAACCGCGCACTGCTGATTCAGGAGTTATCGGCTTACGCGCGGGAGGTCGTCGGAGCGGCGCGGCGCATAGGGGATGACACGCCGACCGCCGTGCAGCGCGAGAGAGCGCTAGATTGGCTGCAACATCCAGTCTTTATCTGTGGGCATCACCGAAGCGGCACGACGCTGTTACAGCAGCTCCTCGACGGTCATTCACAGGTCGTGGTTCTTCCGAGCGAGGGAACGTACCTCAGTTCGTTCAACTACGTTGCGCGCCGGGACCCGGGTCCGCAGGAAATCGATAGATTTGTCGCGGAGTGGATTACCCGTCTCATCGATCCGAACCAGGAGCCTCACTTCAAGCTCGGGCGCAGCGGGTTGCATGGCAATCCGTACGTGCTCTTCGCACGCCGTCTCCTGGGGTGGAACGCGGTGCTGCGCCAAGCTGGTCCTTTGCTCGCTGAGTTCGTACCTCTGTTTGCTCTCGTCGCAGCATATAAGGACGTGACCACACCAACGTGCACGCCGTCACTTTGGGTTGAAAAGACGCCCCTGAACGAACACAACGTCCCGCGCTTCGCAGCGGTTCCGCAGGCGCGCTTCATCCACGTCGTCCGTGACCCCAGCGCGATACTGACCTCCCTGATCGAGAGCCATCGCAAGGCAGGGATCCGAGAATTCAACTCGGCAAAGCACGCGCGGGCGATTGGGCGTTCGCTGCAGATTGCACGGGTGAACATGCGACAACTCGGTGCCCGTTACCTCGTCGTGCGATATGAGGACCTGACTCGCGAATCGATGACCGAGATGGAGCGCGTTCGCGCTTTTCTCGGAATCTCTCAGGAGCCGGCATTGTTGAGGCCCACGGTTGGCGGCCGTGTCGTCCGCTCCAACTCCTCGTTTGACCGTAGTGACGCCGGCGTCGTTAAGCCTCCGCGCAGCTCGGCGCCGCTGTCGCGGTCCGATGCGAGACTTGTCACCACCTTGGCCGGGTCCGCGGCCCAAGCGCTCGGATACGACGTCGCGCGTCCTGGTCTGTTGACCCGATGCATTGTTCACCTGCGTCAGCTGCCAGCGGGCGCATTCCGGCTGATCCGGGCAGGGCTGCGTGGCATGTCGCCGCGAGCTTCGGGTTGAGTGGCGCGCCGGGCAAGCTCCAGGAATCCTTCCACTGATGCGGCGTAATAGATCTCATTGGGTCGGGGAGCCCGGCGCAGAAAGGCTGTTGGGTACAATCCCATTCCGCTGATGACGGCAGCGAGTGCTCGATGCAGTGTGGCGGCGAGCTGCCGCGCGGTTTTCGGGCGCGAATCGCAGTACATACGCAGGTCATGAGCGGCTTCCACCGCGAAGAATTTCGCGCGCCGTACATCTTCGGGCAAAGGATACGAATAGATCGAGTCGGCGATCCATTCTGCCCCGCCCCACGGCGGCAGCGACACGCTGCTTTCGGCTGCGCCAAATGGATACAGTGGAACCTCATTCGCATGGAGCGCATAGAGCAGGACAGTACTCGGTTGATGCGCGCCAGTGCGCAGCGCCTGCGCCAGGGCCACCGAAGTGAACAAGTGGTCGTGGTGCGGATCGAGTTGCGGGTGGGGGCAGACGAGCACTGCGGGACGCACTTTGTCGAGTGTCCGACGCAGCTCCTCAACGAGGTCCTCCCATGAGCAGTCGGCAGCACCGCTGCTGAATTCGATCACCGGGTTGTTTGCTCGCAGCGCCCCGCGTATGCCACCGTCCTCACAGTGCAGGCGAAATGGGTGCTGCGGGTTGTCGTGCATCTGTTTGAGGCGTGCATCCGGAAACACGAGGTTCCAACAATGCTCCCGCGGTACGCCCCCGAGCTGAGGAATCGTCAGGCTATCCCAGGCGCGAAGGCGGGCGCGCCATCGTGTTTGTTCAGCACTGCACGGCACCACCGCCGACAGATCGGTGGGGCTGCGCTCGCCACTGGTGATTGTGACGATCCAGGATCGACGCTGGGAATAAAATCCGTAGGCAGCGATCTCCGCGTCGTCGGGATGCGGTGCGATTATCAGCGCGTCGCCGTTGCCCAGCGAGGGACAGTCGAACACCATGAGTGACCCTTGCGCCGCCCAGTGTATGTAACGGCCGCGCAGCGCGATTCTGCGGAGTGTGCCCGTGCCCGCTTGTTGGAATGCGGGTGAAAGGTTCAGGTAGCGTGTCCCGGCAACGCCACGTTCGAAGTATTGCCGGTAGCTCCCCTTTTCGAGCTGTACCTCAACTGACGGATCCAGCAAGTGGCCCAGAGCGGTCGCTGCGACGTCGATCGCGAGGAACGCGGAGGCGGTTTGAGCGAACGAGGCCTCGGGTAACTCGAGGCCGTGTGAATCGACCGGGATGGCGAAGCTTTGATGCGGACCGCGGCAGACGAACTGGTCGTCCCGTGTGCGCGGGATGCGAACTACCGCCCGATACCGGCGAGTACGCAACAGCCAGGTACTCCAGGCGAGCGCAATGATCAATACTACGAGAGCGCTTGCGAGCATCCGAGTTCGCGCAGCGCGCTAATCCGTGTTCCCGGCGAGATCGAACCGATTGCACATCACGATATGATCGGTCTCATGAAACTACTGCCAGCCGCAATCCGCCAGGCTCTACGTCGCGCGCGCACCAGGTATGCGGGACTCAGGAGGTCCCGCGCGGAAGTTCTGCGCGGCTTCGAGCGGCTATATGATACGCCGGATCCCTGGAAGATGGCCTCCGAAAAGGAGCAATTTCGTTTTGCGCGCACCAACGAGATTCTCGCTCGCGAGCTCATCGGTCCGGCGGGACAGGTCGACACCCTACTTGAAATCGGCTGCGGGGAGGGTCATCAGAGCGAGTACCTGAGCAAATTGTGCCGTCACCTCACCGGCCTCGATATCATCGCCAGCGCAATCGAGCGAGCCCGCGTGCGTGTTGCGGGAGTCGATTGGGTCCTGGGCAATCTGGAGGATCAGCCGTGGGTCCCCGGCCGCAAGTTCGATATCGTCACCGCATGCGAGGTCCTGTATGCATTTGCGGACATTCCGAAAACTCTGCAATTGATGTCGCAGCTCGGCACGGCTTGCCTGGTTACCTACTTTGCCGGAGCCGCCCACGCCGTAGAAGGTCCGCTTCGGGCGATCAGCCTGGAGGGACGCGAGTCGTTCGTATTTGAAGACGTAACCTGGACCGCTGTCTGGTGGCGATCGAAATCCGGGGGGCGCGATGTCTGACTGTATCGGAGTCGTGATTCCGCTGCACAACAAGCAGGCCTATGTTCATCGTGCGATTGACTCAGTCCTGCGTCAAAGTCACCGGGCTCTGCAACTCACCGTAGTTGACGACGGGTCAACCGACGATGGCGCCGAGTGCGTCCGGCGCGTCGCGGATTCGCGGGTACGGTTAGTTCGGACCGCCTGTTACGGACCGGGTGCTGCCCGAAACCTGGGTATGCGCATAACCGAGACTGAGTGGATTGCATTTCTCGATGCGGACGATTGCTGGGAGCCGTCGTTTCTGGAAAAAACACGCAACGCGGCCAGTCAGTTTCCCACGGTCGTGGCGGTCTTCACTGGCATCCACAGCAACTGGTCAAACGCCGGCAGCTACACAGCCGCTGGCGGGGTGATAGAGGACTATCTTGCGGCTCGGATGCGCTGGTCGATTTCGATGTCGTCCTCAACCGTTCTGGTGCGCAGATCAACGCTCGCCTCGATCGGCGGGTTCCGTGAGGATACCCGTTACGCCGAAGACACCGAGGCCTGGTTTCGACTCAGTTGCGAGGGCCCGTCGTTTTACATCCCGGAGCCCCTCGCGCGCATCGAAATGCAGGATCCAACGAGCACAACACAGAGTGCAGATTCGATGGCACGGGCCGCGGGTCTGCAGCTGCTCCTGGAAAGCTATGAGAGGTACAGAGGCGGCGCACGAATCCCTGCGCACTGTGTGGCCAGCTGCCGCAGGTTCATGCAACACCAGCGCGGGCGCCTTGCACTGCATCTGTTACATGCGGGGAAACATTCTGCCGGCATACGGGCCCTGTTGGCTGGCGTTCCGCCGGGGACGCACACATGGCGGGAATATCTGCAGTGCGCTGTAGTGCTCTTGAAGGCCCGCGGACGCTAGGCGAGCGAACGGAGCCGGCGCCGCTCTGCGCGGCCCAAGAAGTAGGCGAGAGGGTCCGTCAGTGAGAAATTCCGCAGGCCTCGGAATACAGCCGGCCACTGCAGGGGGGGCGCGCCATGCAGGGCGATGTAGTGACGGGCCGGGACTTCCCAAAACTCTTCCGCATGCTTCGCATAGCCGTGCAGCAGGGCGCCATAACGCCGCTGCCGCAACGTGGACTGGATCGTGCTCAGCTGCGAAGTGTAGGCGGCCAACACCGACCCGCATTGTTCCGCAACCGCGGAGACATCGGTGACCAGATTACAGACCGGCGACGTCAGGGGCACCTGTACCTGGTAGATGCGCACAGGGACAGTGGCCCGGCCTGAATCTTCCAGTGCGAGCGCCAGGGCATGCGCCACCTTCAGATGTTCCGGGTGGAAGTCGATCCGCGATGGCGCGTAGATCACGTCCGGCTGCACTTGCGTGAGAAGGGTGAGCAGCGACTGTTTCACTG
>Ga0307511_10001640_pt1 | contig 23660 bp, 16 predicted proteins | sample 13_EM_MG_FD_200266 | JGI IMG/M metagenome (GOLD analysis project Ga0307511, IMG submission 200266) | Populus trichocarpa ectomycorrhiza microbial communities from riparian zone in the Pacific Northwest, United States - 13_EM | ecosystem: Host-associated > Plants > Roots > Unclassified | place... | reverse complement strand
GGCCCCAACCGTCTTAAATGAATATGTATGTAATAAAAATAGATTTTGATGAGCTTTGACGTGGACTCTTGACCATGTAGTTGTGTTTACAATACCGGGAAAACTGGGAAATATGAGACACTACTGTAGAATTAGTCAGAATCCGAGCCAATCTGCCCACAAATAGTAACGTGGCTACCACAAAAGGCAAGATCAAGATTTTCGACAAGGTCTTATTTCCTAGTTTTCCCGGTATTAGGACCTAGAGTAGCTACTTAGGTACATTTTGGGGGGAACTCATTACTCACATACGGCCTCAGTGGGGACATGATGGTACAGCCCAATAATACCGGATATGAGTTGCAAAACTGGCTGGTGACGACTGTCTCGCTCAACTCATCAGTTTGAGTGAGGCATATAGCTGCATATAGGTATCGCAACGATTGTTGCGACCGGATGAGCTTATACGGTATTCAAAATTCTCAATCCATGTCATTGGTGTATGTAAACTGATATCTATAACCTATATGTTGAACTCGAAAATGACTTTCGTAGAACGTTGACGTTGCAACGCAGACGTCAAAACAAAGTTATGATCTGTAAACTTAAAATTTAAGCTTATCTATAATCGACAGCTGTTAGTGTTTGCTTTATTGTTTGGATCGCTAGCTTGATGGTTGTGGGCACGAGATCAATGGTTGTGAGTGTGTAAACAAATAAAACGGCCTCGCCATAAGCAAGTATGATTCTTTCGAGACATGTACATGTAGAGTACATTAGAGTACATATTCTAAGTGGATCGGCGCTTGTGTCTCGGGAAGAAGATTGCCGCACACTGGGGTACAGTGACCCAACAGGTATGTACCCGTGGGTATGGATTACTCGGTACCGTCGCCGTCTACTAGATGAACATATGTACATATGTGAGGGGCAGTGCAGCTAGACCAATCGGTGATACTTCCATGCGTACCGTACTCAACCAGCCTAACCGTATCGTTCGCGAGTTCTCGTAGATACCGAGCAAGACCGATTGGTATACCGGCAACTATTTGCCGACTGGCCTGCATTTCATAGTCTGGTTTGCATTTCATACCTCGCTGCCAAGACCAACTGCGGCCGCGTATATGAGCAGAGTATTCGCATAGACCCACATATGTACATAAATCAGGTGATACATAAATTTACTTTATGAGACTACCCCAACTTGCTCTACTGGTAGCCTTGACGCCGACCGGTGTGCCGGTGGAGGTTTCTCTACATGTACTAAGTATGTATGTATGTGCGGCTAGCCTCCTCGCATCAGCCCACACGGATGGCTACCTAGAAAAGCCTCGTGTCTTGATGAAACGCTTTGGAAACTTTTTTATTCTGAATTTGCCTACCGGAGCGTCGTCCGTATTCTATAGCCGTAGTCATGAAAGCTTAAGGGCCAATATAAACCATTGAAACCTAACTACCGAATGTTATGTTCCCAAAAAATTCAACTCTGCCATGTATGTAAACCAAAAACACCCAATATAAAACATCGAATGCTATTCCTTCTGACCCGAGCTGCGACAACTGACCTTAGTCACTGGCGGCAGCAAAAGGAAGTCGTAAGCCTATGCCCATCCCTGGAGTTTGTTGGCTTAACTCAACCTATTGCCCGTCCCCCAATGCTCCATAATGGCACCTGTGGCCCCCAGCGCGCAATCCACCGCGTAACTCAAGCTCCAAACCAAATCCTGCGTGAAATCCGGACATGTCATTAAGAAATGATTCAGCTCTTGAGGGTATTGTGCTCTCATCTCCTTCAGTCTTTCATGTAGTCCTAGGACCCAGTACTCTTCCATCCTATTTGCGTACCGGAGTTTGCTGGTGGGTGGGGTGACTGTGTAGACTTCTCGTAGAAAGTGTAAAAAGTCGAGGTCGCTCGCATCAATGAGGAAAATTTTCCGGAAGGAGAGATCTCGGAGGCCTGTGATTGCATACTTTTCCGCAAGTGCATGTACATAAATATGAACACTTCGACTGTGCTGATGACCAGTTGGAAGGACTTCTAGGGCTCGTGCGCCACTTGTTCGCATTATCCGTGGAAAGTACTCCTCTGAATATAAAAACGACACCATAGCACCCACAGCATCAGGATCATCCTCTGGTAATTCAATGATATTGGTGTGTGTATCAAGGAACGAAGCCTCCAAGCAGCTCCGGAAAAAGGGTACAGTGCATAGGACGTCTTTATGAGCCCAGAACCTTCGCTTTGTAGGTCCAGCCAAAAGTGTTATCATTGGGGACTCAAAAAAGGTCGCATTCGGGGGGCTAGGGGGCCCGATGCTGGGAAGCTGTGCTGGAGTGTTGCCTCGGGGTGTGTTGACGTTTCGCGAATACATGTTTCTGAATAAACTGCATCAAAAGTCGCTACCGGGGCAGCGAAGATGCGGCACTGGCAGTGGCTAAGTAGGGATTCAGATGTCAGGCGCATGTAGCATCACATGAAAGTACAGCCGGTTCAGATCTGATCCAGGATCGAACTACCAAACTGTTCTAAACGAATATGTAGTGGAAGGGGTTGAATGGAGTCGGAAATGCTTGTGTTGCAGATTGCCTTATCCAGACCGGTGAGTTCGACTTGCGACCCGTTGAAGTTGACCAAAATAACCCCTCGATGTTCTTCATGCACGGCTTGGCTGTATTTAAGAGGACCCCATCTTCAGATTTGCTTTTCCTAATTCTATACGGCACAGAGGGACCCCTTGTACCCAGCTGCCTGCACTTGCAGTCCAAGACCCTGGTGTTCAAGCTAAGGTCGAGTCTACGAGAGTAGTTTCTTGCATTGATCTTGGATGAAAGAAGTGGTACCTAACGCTAAATTTATTAGCTTGCTTGAGATTTCAGGAAAACAGTTTAGGCAGCTCTCAGACTAACTAGTGAATCCATTCGGTGAATCTTTTCGACCGGGCCAGAGCGGCAAAGCGTGAGTTGCTGCGGGGAATATGACATCTCGGCGAACCACGCTTTCGATCTTTAATCTCGTTTCATCATTTTGATACAGTCCCGTCAGTGTGGTTTCCCGCTTACTATTCCTAGACTTGTTACCCCGGCATAACCCCGGCCCGGTCAGGTTCCGCTTGACAACAAGGAGACCTCCCTAGACTCCCCACTCGTGCTGGAGATCTTGTCCTGGTACAAAATATACATATTTCATCGATGCTGGCCAATATCTATAGTCAAGGAGCATCGATGTGATGTCTCCGTTTTGCATCTCAACATAGGACACACTCATCGATACCATCATGAGATCGATCGAGTAGTTCAACCTAACAGTGTACCGACTAGGGGTAGTCCATTTTTGAAACAATAAACATCATTTCCTTATGCAGCCCTGGACTCAAATCTCCTGTTTCCAAATATAAATTGTAGAAAGGTCCATATCCTTATTAATATTCCGTAACCAATGCACGTTAACTGGCTCGGTAAATTTGGGCTTGCAGGCTCAAGCCGCGTGTAACGTTAACCTTGATCAGCTAGATGTTGCACTGCATAGGTATGACGGGGTTGCACAATTCACATTTCTATCACTGGCCGATGGGCCAGCGTTACGGCAGTAGGGCCTATGCCTCCCATATCGAGCATGAAATTTTCTCTGTAGATGGGTCGAGTCTGTCCAAAGCCTCCTTAGAATTACTGGCGGCAACTATTAGGGGCAGAACTGACCGAGACTAGGCGCTCAGGCGGTAGGTATACATACTGGGGCACCCCAATAATATAGGGTTTTGAGGGACCTTAGCATTACCCGTAAATAACGTAAGCTGCATTTGTTTTATCCTTCTACTACTGTCCCATATTTTATATTTAGATAATGTAAGCGGATACGGTTCCCGGTTCGAGATGCTACTACTTCAGGAAGCCGTTAAATCCTGTCCTCATGCCAGCACTTCAAGGCTGTGTAGTCCTGCATTGATAAAATCCAAGGCAGCGCAGCCTTCGAAAAACTACATATCTAAGCACGAGAACCTTCAAATCCAACGACCGGTTCCTGGCCAGGATAAATTGATCAAAGCTAGGTATATGAATGATTTTGCTCTTTTCACAATCCGACTTCCATCCAAGATGGCATATACGTGTACCTCAACCTGAATCACAATTCGTTCATACTTATCGGCTGTGAGAAGCGCCTAAGGTGAAGTTTGCAGGTATGATGTGCTGCTATGAAGAGTCGGTAACGCATTTAAGTGTTCATAGTGCAGGGCCCGGGATCCTATGCCCTGAAGTTGTTAGCGACATCTTGTACTAATACGGCCCCACCCAAGCTGAGACTTTGGCACAGCGCGCTCGGTGAGGAAACTCGGCCCAAGGACAATAGGTTTTGTTGCTACAGCTAAGAAGCAAGATTCCATCTTGTCACGATGATACGTATCAGACTCCTTGAGATGACCTCTGGCCCCAGGTGTACCCCTACCCTGCAAGACCCGATGCTTCTACCGGCCTGTCAGCAAGTTGAATCTAGCGTAGTCCTGCAATAGTGGGTCGTATCGACATGCCTCATGGCACAGGATCTCCCATGCGCATCCACAATGCCTGCGAAGATCATCCTCAGGCTCACTGCATGCAGGTCTGTCGTCATGCGGGGGTTGAAACAAATATCGTCTCGATAAGCAGCCCCCTCCCAGCAAGATATAATGATGCCCAGAGGGGCCCCATGTTGACAATATATAATCTGCCCGCGAGAACAGAGCAGTGTTTGGAATGGACCAATTCCATACCTGAATGGTACTTTAATCGTCGTTGGTGATCAAGGGTGAGAGTGTCCACCGCAACGCACCTCTTGATCAAGCAGTTCTTGTGTCAAGAGCATATTCCTCCTATGTTATGGCACGGATGCTGTGAGTGGAGGTTGAAGCTGGATAGGAAAGGGCAATGAAGTCAGAAGCGAACCTGAGGTGGATTAATATTGAAACACCGACAGTTCTTGACGGCTCCCAACCCAGTTTGGGCCTCCTATTCCGACTCACATAGTATGGTTACGTCATTTACAAGTCTCACATCGAGCGGTTCATCAGGACACTGACCGAATGAATCTGATATAAAAGGGGCGGATTTCCTCGAGCTGACCTGGGGCAGACAGTACCCTAAGGTGTAAGTGGTGATCCAAGCAGACTAAGCAGACGTACCTCAGTAGTAGTAGATATGAGTTTCATTCGCTGACGAAAGGTCAGGAGCCTGAGGAGTGATGCTCCTCTCCCCCCTGCTTTGTTGGATTGGACACATGGACACATTCCAGAGATGATCCGTACTTTTTTTGGTTCACAATGACAACTCGTTAAAATGCTCGTGGCAGAGCCATAACGAAGGAACCTCTAGGCAACGTTGTTGTTTTGAATACTAAGTAGTCTCAAGTCTCATCTCACGTAGGAACTATACCAAAGGACCCCTACTTTGCAATTTGGTGCAAATCGTGTAAGAACAGAATGCAGCCTCAATATTAGAGAGGATCGGTGTACGTTATCTGCTCTCCAGATATTCTCGGGCACTACTCACCCTGAGAACGAGAACATGCGCACCATTAAGTTGAGCACTGGTTCTCGGTAATAGTAGTCCATTTATTGTGCGTCCATGTTTCTCTATCCGGAGAGAAGCAGGAGCCACTATCACATCTTGCAATTGTAGGTCCTGCACACTAAGCCCCCGCTTATGGGGCTGCACATGAGTAATGAGTTTGTTTAAAGAAAAAAACAAAAAAACACTCCTTTACTCTGAGCGGCCACAAGCGAGTTCAGGGTAATAACAAGTCTTTTTCCTACAGATCTCGAGACAATTACCAAAAGCATCCACATTTTTCCCCGATCTTCCTCTACTCGACAAAGTAGGACCGACTTCCTCTAACCTCGGTTGCTGCCCTTCTCGCATTTTAGGAATTGGCTTAACTGGACTGCTCTTCAGTTGCTTCTTGGTCTTCCAGAGCTTGCTCATCTGGGAATTATCCTTCGTACAGATGTTAAGTGCCTCCTTTTTCAGTTCAGACCACACATGAGCAGTGGAGCTAGTATCGTCAATATCGATCTTAAATCTCTTGCATAACTTGTCCCCAATTTTGTCTGAAAAGGCTTGCAAAAATAAAACTATACCAGTATGTTCATTAATTACTAACTTAGCAACAAGGAAATTAGATCTGCGCGCAAATTCAAAAATAAAGGTCCTATATGCAGCAAGGGAAGGATCTTTCTCCTTTCTAATCTTCTGAACTAGACTCTGAAGATAAGTCTCCTATATTGCGTATATTATGGTTAATAAAATGTCCACTCTCATCAGGAGGAAGCACTAACCAATGACCACGCGCAACGTTGTGGTAATCACCCCCAGAGCCGACACCATCAACTACATAAGAGCGGATTTCTTTGATCCGGGGAAACGGCTTTGGAGAAGACATGATGTAATTTTGGAGTGTTTAAGGTTTGCAGTTGGCAATTGGCAAGCTGTAAATATTCGAACAGGACTGGGACTGCGGTGGTTTAAGTTCTGCCTGCGGGGAAATGAGACAGCGAGGCCGACAGGAGACTTGAAATTGCCGATCAACGACCAAGGGTACTGATATGTATCTGAACTCAAAAGAGATTCAACATGGAGAGTCTTTGGTCCGACTGCCACTCAATATTTATACTGAAGATAACCAGCTGTTGCCATAGAATCTACAGAAATAATTCCGTTTTGAAAGCCTATTGCATTGCAAGTTTAGGAGTGCTAGTATCAAGAGTGGCTTAGTTCAGGGCACTGATACACCGCCAGCCCGAGATGCCGCCCATGCACTGTATCTGTGAATGTCAAGAGAGATGTAACGGATGACGATGGAAACGAAACATGGTGCAGGTAGCTAGCTGTGGGGAAGCCCCTGCCCACCCTCCAATCCACAGGGATCCGCTTGGGCACATTAGTCTCCACATGGGCAGGCCGTGTAGCACCGTTCATATCCCCCGATTGATAACCTTGGAAACTAGCAATGGGATCAGTTAGTAAACGTGGCAAGAAGCCGAATCGAAAGCACCCCCGACCGGCATCCGATTTCCGTAGTGATAGCCGAACCCGGGATGCGAACTGTGCTCGGGTCTCGGTCTCATTCATCCCGACAGCGCGAGCTCTGCTATTAAACCATAACCTGGCACATTGTGTGCGAGACTACAGAACACGAGAAACTCAAAAAGTAATCGTGGACTAAGTGCCTTATGTATTTCTCGTAGTTAGATGGTTCAAGTATAACTTAGGGGATACCAGGCGATATCGATGCATATGGGTCTGTATATATGATAGAAACTATATATAACGATCCCGATATGTAAAGTTCCAAATGCTTCGAAGGCACTAAACTAGCATCATATACATAGATAGTCCATGGGTCACCAAGGCGCCATAACTGACTTTCTGCTACCGAATCGGAAGGCAAGTACAAGGGACACACTGAGTGTCACGAACTAGTATCTGTCATATGATATAACAATGTGAATCTGTCTGTAACGTTAGAAGCAAAGGTATGCCACTCACCTGTAGCTAAAACACGTTTGGGCATGGGAAGCCACTAAAGATTTGTTGCACAGATGATATTTTCCGGGGACAGGGTCGGCCAGTTCCACACTTGCCCTTGTCCACATTCACATAAAATCTCCCTAGCTGGCTGCTCGGCTGGAGAGCTTATCAGGTGGTACCCATATACCAGTCCTAGCCCCAAGCTCCTAATCAAGCTAATCGTAAATAGAAAAAGAGTGATATGAAACAAACAGCGAGGAAAGGAGATCCTATAACACCACAGATTGGGTATGGCAACCAGATGTAAGTAACTTTGACTCATGCAAAGTCAGGAACTTGAACGTGCATTTCCTAGTCTCGGGGTAGGTCTTGCGGATCGCTTGACTCCTTCTTCCTCCTCCTTGCTAATTAAGGATGCGGTTGTGTCTATGAACTATTAAGACATCTACATCCTGACTTGGTTGCAGTTACACCCGAGCATCTAGTACTTGTATATTACTCCCCCAGACTCGGTACTTATCTGGGCCTTCTCCATATGATACATGTCATAGCTCTTCAAGTCACTGTATTATCTGTACGGCCGTTCGGAGACCTAAACACACCCGGTTAGACGCCGAGCAACCTTCGGGTACCACAGGCAGAACCCTAATGTATGTATATATATTCGGGCTTGTACAAGCCCCAAGCCCTCGGGTCTATGCGATCCTGAGCCCAAAAGTCCAAACCTGAAGCTGCAATGGTCTCGGCATAACTAGTCTGGGATTAGCGAGGCAAGTAGGTAGGTACTTAAAGTACCCAAACTAAAATACCTGGATCAGCGCCAGACTACCGTAGTACCTCTCTTAACAAGTAAAATAAGTAAAGGTATACTGGTACTAAGACTATATAGCACCAAGCTTTCATGATCACCGGTAGATATGTACCTAAGTACTCCGTAGATCCCATATATAAACGACTTCCCGATTAAGTAGGTAGATCTAGTTAGCGACATAAGTTGTGTGAGCAGTCTGTTACGTCTTTTCAACCATGTTATAGCGATATATGCGCCGCATAACCTTAGGTTGATCAGGCGTATAGACTCAAAAAAATATTAAAAAATAGCGATAGATCTCGTGCCAACCAGACTAATAGATCTCAGATTCCACGCTATAAGTGACACCCTTGAGTACCTGAATCAGCTTCACAGCTTCAGTCACCTATTACTCGATTGCGAGTTCTAACGGATCATGAGCCCTACGAGGACGACGCCAATCTGCATCTAATTGAGCCGTGGTTCCTGGTTGCACAACCCCTCGTAGAGTGTGCCGCTCAACCCTCTCATCCGGCCGAGAAATATTTGCTTGCCTAGTACGTATTGGTGGGGTCGATCAATGATTAACTAAACCTTCGGTATTTATGAGCAAGCACTGGTCAGTAGACTATAATACTGTGAGAAGATGGAGTATTCGAGTGGTTGTCTTCTAGAAATGTTAATAGGCCCTAAATGCTTTACTGACAATTGAGGGGAAATGACAACTAGAGCCGATTACGGGGTGTCCGGGGGTCCGATTTGGTACTGTTGGTTTTATGCTAAATACTCTCAAGCACCAGTTGTGGGCAATGTTCAAACCTGGTGGTACGTACCTAGAGGATTGGCTGAAGAGTAACTCTACTCATAAAATTAACTAGTATGCTATATAGGGTCTGGTTCGATGTGAAGCTTGAGCGTCCCATCGATATCATTCGGTCGATTGTGGTTTCTTCCCGAGGCCAGAGTACTTAAGGATTCATACATCCCACTAAAAACGCGACGGTAGACAAACCTACTTTGCAATGGGGTCCTCATTTGCATCTTTGTTCAGAATCAGCCGGCTTAACCAGACTACAGCTGGCGGTACATAGTCACCCGAATGCCCCAATGCCACAGGCTTCTCTTCGAGGGTTCCACACTAACTGGGGGGAACCTTGAGAGGTTCTATAAAGTACAAGGCCTTCACATGAATCATCATTTCAATACGGTAGATAGGTAGATATACACCCTTGCAGACAGATTGAATGCCTGGATTGGATATGCCATAAAGAGGTAATGATCGACATACTCAACCACACGCAACACAATACAGCATTCCCAATTGTGTGGGCCTTTATATTGGTCTTTGTACAAAGACTCCCATATTCCGTGCATTTTCAGCACCTATAGACAGGCTATCAGGCTGCCGAAAGAGTACGGTGAAGGTGCGATAGGTACCTTTACACTCCTTGCACGTCAAGTTGCGGAACTGACCTTCTCATACGGAATAATGAGCGCTAATGCTTCGACCCCGCTATGCTGTCTTAGTGGGGTTAACTTCTTTGTAAGTAGGGTATTCTCGGGCTTCTCCGATCCGCCTGATCTGCAACCAAGTTAATGTAGCAGAGGAGTGGATATTGGTATCACCGATGCTAGCATCCGGACTCAACATAGCTCCCCACTCTTTTGCTACATACATACATACATCCGTCCCACAGGACTACACAGCTGCCAACTACCCTCATTCTCGATACCCATGGCGTTGATCAGCAGCAATGCGAATAATAACTATAGCTCTCTTCACAATGGTACGCATGCCTGCATGGTTTCCACAATATATTTTTCTTCACCCCAATGCAGCTCGATTTTTTAAGAGCTCGTGGCAATCGGTGGAGCGAATTAGAGCTGGCGTCTTCCAGCTTTACAGGGCAGATTTTCCTTTGTTGGGATCATTATGCTCGGCCCTGCAGCGTCCCTAGATTGCCTACCTAGGCGAGGTGTGGGGGGGGCCATCACAGACGTTCGGCCTTGGGATGGGGGCAAATACTGTTTGCCGATGGACTGTAACCAAAGAAGTATTATCACGTAAAGTACTCGCTAACCACATTCAAATTCAGGTCCAAGAAGGTGGCGGTTAAAAGCTCAAATAACAGGCTGAGGTCTCAAGCATTCTCCACATTCTCCGATGTTCCGGTCTGCGGCCATGCACCCCGGTCTTCACCCCCGCATGTCAAGACATTAGATATAGTCCGGGGGAGACTTGGTAGAATGCTTATAGATATTATTTATCTTCAATTCCTTCGAAAAGTTCCTTCTAATACCCAGTTTATCGAGAATTGGGAGGAGTTGTGGTCACAGTGCCACTGTGCCACTGTGCTTGATGGGTCATGCTTCTAGAGCAAAACTGAGCCGGTAGTTGGAACAAAAACTCCAGAGGCCCCCTGGCTTGCTTCCTCGTGGACCCCAACCACTAACAACTCATCCGGGGTACTTTGCATATGGACGAACGGGCATCTATTGCTTCCACGAGTTTTGAGTCTAGGTCTACTTTTCCTTTCTAATTTAATCCCGCGTTTGGATCGATGCTTTTGAGCTTTTTGTTCTCTCAATCTGCTTTGCAAGGCGCACGCATACGACGAACTATAGATTGCGGGCGTAACCTACTAGGGCCCTGCTTAAAAATCTCAGAATAATCCAAGCGATCAGATTCATGGCCTCTAATTCTACAAGCGAGCTGCGCTCACCCACCAGCATGTCCCTGGGACGGGTTGTCGATTCGATGGATTCCCATACCTCAAGAAGCGATACGAGAGCGGACAGTATAAGTGATGGTGGAAGCCCTTCAGATACAATTACAGCTGGAGTCCAAATTATGACTACGAATAAGAAGACGGGCGGACACTCCAGGCGAACTTCGACCGTTACGGAACAACAGAATATGTACGCGACAGAAGCAGAAGAAATAAGCATGGGCCGACAGGAGTATGAGAGGGAGAATAGCCTTGAGCAGCAGGGTGTGAAGAGGAGAAGGGTAGAGGATCAAATGTCATCGTTAGTCTGCCGCTCCTCCCGCTTTATGCTCCTTATATCTTTTTCCTCAAGTTTCGGAGCTTCATTCTGCATACTTGAAGCAGATAAGATCCTTTTTACATATGTATTTCGGGTTTCAGAACGTAAGCTAATGTAGAAGATTAATGATTCCGATTCTGTCTAGTTGCGAGACGTGTAAACATCGTAAGGTCAAATGTGACCGAACGCAGCCGAGCTGTTTGCGATGTCAACGAAGCAGTATTTCATCCCTTCCCACCTGTTTTTGGAAATCCATATATTATGAGAGCGCACATGCTTTCAATCGTCGAGCCGAGGCTAATAATATTATCTACCTGTACTAAAGAGCAGGAATGTGTTTATAAACAGAAGAAAAAACCTGGTCTGCGAGCGGGTATTGGTAGGGAATTGGAGGAAAGGCTCGGTGGGTTGATCCCTCCATACAATCACTGCGACCATGGAGCTAACCGAGCGTCAATGGCACAATATAGATCGAGTCGAGAGTATGCTCGCCTCACATGCTAGAATCCTAGAAGTGCAGGCCAAAATTCAACAGCTCTCCTCTCCATCCAATCGGTCGACAGGGTCGCACCACTCTTCTCCAATCTCACCCTTGGTGCCGGTTTCATATAATGGTCATGGAATGCCACCCGTAACAACTGGTACCGGCAATTATATAGCGCAAGCCCAGATGCCTGGCCCCTCCCGCAATCAACTTGGCAGAGATATTCTGCCCGATATCTTGGGCTCCCCATCCGCAAGCTCCACGGCAGCTGAGCAATACAGGGACCGTACGAATAGTATTACGCATATGGATGTTGACGGAAGTGTCCATGCAGCATCAACAACTTCGGGTGGGATTCGGACATCATCCTCCATCAAATCTTTCGATCAAGGACTTCCTCCTGACGATGTCCTCTATCATTTGATAGACCTGTACTTTGCACAAGTACAGCCTGGTTGCCCTATACTGCATCGGCAAACTCTTATAGACTCCTATTTCAATAGACCAGTATCCGAGCAACAGCGGGAAGATATCATTCTACTCTACGCAATTTGTGCGGCAGCCCTCCGGTTTTCGACTGACAGGCGCCTGGATACGGACTACAAAGCAGAGTTCAAAAATAACGCAAAGCAAAAGGTCATATTCAATGCTTTGGAGAATCCGTCAATACAGTCACTTCGAGCGATGATCATTATTGTGTTGGATGTAGTTGGCTCAACGAATGGGCCTTCTGGATGGGGACTGTTGGCACTCACAACTCGTATGGCTGTGCATTTGGGTCTCAACACGGAGCCAAGCAATTCACCAGCCTTCCTCATGAACGGGGGTGGTAAAGAATTACCATCGATATCGACGTGGGGTGTTGGAATGTTGCCAGAGCCGAGGGATTGGATAGAACAAGAAGGAAGAAGGAGATTATTCTGGATGGTGTATGTTTTGGACATATATACTTCGCTTGGGACTTCTCTTGACCTCACCCTCGACGAAAACGAAATCGAGAGACTGCTCCCTTGCCTCGACGAATTATGGGACAGGAATCAGCCCACGACGACACGGTGGTTTAGAACCCCTGCACATCAAGCGGACAATAGTGTGAGCAATATCAACACGCTCTCTTCCTTCAGCTTTCTTATTGAGATCCTTGGCCTCCTCGGTCGCATCCACCGCTTCCTTCGAAAGACAATTGATATCAATAATCTGTCAGATGTAGAAGTTTGGCAACGAAAATATCGGACGTTGGATAAGGCTCTGACGAGCTGGAAATATTCCCTTCCCATGCAATACGGTAACCTAACCAGGGCACTGAATATGGGTCCAAGTAGCAATGCTGTGGACCCTGGGTGGGCCCTACTACACGCTGCCTATAATACTGCAGTCATAAGGCTTCACTCTGTAGCGGCATACCCAACAAATCGCTCACAAATATTTGGGCCATCCTACAGCGCTGGTCAGCGGTGCTTATCTGCTGTGGAAAACATTGCCGCTCTGACGAGAATCGTGCTCGAAAATAATATGCTGAGCCAGCTTGGCAGCACATTCGCTTTCACATTATGGGTATCAGCAAGGTTATTGCTAGTTCACGCAAGTACTACAGACTACCAAATGATTCCCGACATTCGATTGTTCCTAGATGCCCTCCATGAGATGGGCCGGATTTACGAGACCGCCGAGCGTTATGGCAGTATCTTGCAGCGGGTCGTTGATGAGTTGACCAGTGCGGTAGGTGAAGATGGTTTGACTACGACGGGCAAGAAAACCGAGGGTGCCGAGAATTCACCTAAGACTGGAAGTCATAACTCAGGTGAGGTTAGCACTGGAGATGCAGCTAGTCCAGGGTCAACTTCTAGTGTTGCGAGAGATTCAAAGAAACAATCTTGCGTAGCCATTCTTGCAAACATGCGCCGCACAGCATATGCCGTCGACGTGCTTATTTCCCGGCAACCGAATGCGAATAAACTTCAGTCAGTAGCGGCATCGTGTGGGGCAGATGGATTTATGAACAGCCATGGTGGGGGACACTACAACGGAGCACTATTTCCGCCATCGCTCACCCCAGGAGCGATAACTCCACATCCCCACGGACACCCTGGACACCATGGTATGACCCCAACAACAGGTGCAGGAAACCTAGCCCCACTATCCCCAAATCCACAGATGGCAGCAATGTCAGGTCCAGGACAGCAACAATTCATGATGAATAACCCACATACGTTCGAGTATCTGGATGTGTTTAACTTTTTCAATTTCCCGAGGGTACCGGTTGGGACGGGGGCGTATCTAGATGGAGCGGTGAGCAATGCAGGGACACCGATTCAGAGTTTTGCCACATTGCCAACAGCAGCAGCAGAACAGGGAGCGGGGGATTGGTTATTTAGGGAGTAAGAAAGCAGGGGATACGGATTTGGGGATTGGGATTTGGGACTTTTGCTGGAGCATGGTATGTATGGTAGTATGGACCGAGGGACTGTCACGTGCCACTGCTATTCTTTGCAATTGGCTCGCGCTTCATTTGATGCACAGGAAGCAGTGTCATTTAGCGTGCAGTATTTTTTTCTTTCTTTACGGGTCTTTGGGCTTCATTATTGTATTTTAGGAGTATCACGGTGTCAGGGCGAGTTTTATTTCATTTCCTCTAGATCTCCTTGGCCGGATGGACTCTGGGCTGATGATTTGGGTTTTTTGGTGTCACTTTCCTTGCTGTTATCATGTACTCTAGCTAGATGTACAAGACCTAGGATGATAAGATGAAATATACATGAGGTTTGATATCACGAGGCCTAGGACCGATGTTACTATTATAAACTACAAAAGTGCTACTTAATATAAGTAACTAGTGAGGTTTGTGCAGACGAACAGGATCATCCGACATGTCCACATGTCAGACAAACTTGTACTTTTGACTTAGTATATTTACTATAAACATTTTACCCAAACAAAATAATATATGTATACATATATACACCCTGACCCTCTCGACCCATTATTTAGTACATCCTCCACCCCACATTAGGTACTTACAGTTATGTACAGTACTTCCAATATAATACCCACCAACCAACCAACCAACCACATACATACATACATACAGGCTATACAATTTTACCCAACCAATTCTCTTAAAAACCCGTATAACCTACTAACCCCAACGTCGGCCACTATACATATACACACCTACCCAGTTGATATTTCCGACCCCGTTGCATGAATACCAACTATACTATACTAAACTAACTACATATATTAGTGAAGTTGGGGGCTTAGCGTTACCGGTAATGATATGTAGAACGGGCCCCCACTTGTAAAGTAGTGAGCATATACATACTTTTGTTATAGCTACGGTAGCTCGGTAGAGGTAATCAGGATTAGGATTAGGATTATAAGTGCGGATTGGCGGCTGGGTGGGTGGGTGGGTATACGTGGGCATATGTATGTATATAGGTGTATAGGTGTATGGGTAGGTAGGCAAGTAAGATGGTAGGTAGGGAAAGTAGTCTTGGAATATATATGTATTTACATATGATATGGGCATAGGTAAGTATTGAAGTTGCAAAAGCGAGATATATATATAAGGGCCAAAAGACTGAGATCGGCGGGGTGTGGGGTGTGAGGTGTGGGGTATGGGGTGCAGGATGATGGTTCTCGGCTCGACCGGGAACAAATGAGTAATGCTGTGGTAAGAGAAGAAAAAGTTCGCAATTTTCCAATGAGGACTAAGTGTACTGCGAATGTGATGATCATCGAATGGGAGGTGAAGAGTGATGGATGATATGCGTTTATGGAGGTATTTTTCCCTCATCGTAAGTCGTAAATGTAGACAATTCCCCCAATCTCACCCAACCTCCACATACAGACAAAGATACATAGCTAGCGTACAAACAAAATTCCTAAAATACACAGAACGCCAAATAAACAAAACCTACAGCTCATGCTATAACCCAAAAACCTCGTGCATACCAAAAGAACAGCCTCATAAATAATGGGATGCATCGCTCTAGCACTAGCCACCTAGATTTTCTCATTATGCAAAATAGCCTTCTTCGGGGCACCAATATCCTCCTCCACACTTGGGCTATTTAACCCTTTCAATTTCTCCTTCGGCATACCCGCCTCCTGGTCCGTTTTCCCTCGTCCACTGTACTCATCTACAATGGCCCTAAGCACAGGGAGAGCGTTAACTGCAATCGGGTAACTCCACCCCACAGCAAAGAAGGCCAATGGCACGACCATCGCTCTCCCAGTATCGTTGAATCTATCCGCAGCAACACCGAGGAGCGGGGGTACAACTGCACCACCAATGATCGAGGAAACAATGAATGTAGCACCCATCTTTGTATGCCTTCCCAGACCCTTAATTCCCAAAGTGAAGATGGTAGGGAAACAGATGGATTCCGAGAACAGCACAAGGTTCATCATCGCCAACCCGGCATTTCCTCTCAGCCCGACCGCGAGCGCTTGGAAGAGAATAATTGCCGAGAAGAAGACAAGGAGGACCTTCCTGGGCACAATAAACTTCATGATACCCGCTCCGAGGAACCTTCCTATAGCAAAACATCCCTGGGCAATAGCGAGGAAGTTCGCTCCCATAGAGTTTGTAGTGCCCTTGCGGACCTCAGTGGCGTAGTTGACAAAGTACCCCGCAACGGCTACCTGCGCGCCGACATAGCAGAACTGAGAACCGGCCGCCCAGAAAAGTGACCAGTGCGATGTAATCGGTTTGACTTCTCTCTCCTCCGGTGCGGAGACCCCCCCCTCGCTAGTCTTATTTCCGGCCATAATCTGCGCCTGCCTCTCCATATCTGCATCCGTAATCTCGGGAATGGGGGCGAAGAAAAACACCACAGCGAGGGCAAACACAAAGATTGCAATCCCTAAATACACCCACTGGACAGATTGCAGATCATTCTCGCCCACATTCTTAAAGATGACTTGGGAAGCAAGGACAGGGCCGACCACGGTCCCGACAGCTTGAACTGCCTGAGCGAGGTTGAGACGCATATCAGCGTATTTTGGAGGACCGCAGACAGCCAGGTAGGGGTTTGCGGCGGACTCGAGCGAGCCGAGACCGGTTCCAATGATGAAGGTGGCTCCGCAGAAGCCGCCGAAAGAACGTTTTACGGCGGCGGGCCAGAAGAGGAGTGCACCAACGCCGTAGATACAGAGACCGGTCATGAAGGTGGCTTTGTAGCCCCATTTGCGGAGGATGTAGGAGGCGAAGGTGAGGGCTGCTACAGGGTAGGCACTGGAAATTTGGACGGCTTGGTTAGTAAGTGGTTACTTGTAATTTAAAAGGTGGAAGTTGGGGATTGAGACTCACCCAAAGTAGGCTGCCTGGAGACCAGATGATCTAGCGCGGGAGATGTCTAATGTAACTTGGAAGTGCTTGTTGAGCACATCTAAAAGACCGTATGCAAATCCCTATAGTAAAAGTATGAGCACGAAGTTCCCTCCCTGAAATAACGGCTCTGCAAGATAGAAAATATACATACCCATAAAAAGAAGAGAATAGTAACCAGACAAAGTGGTATAATTGACTGCCTAACAGTCAAATCCGAGGCATTAGTGACCTGATCGTCACGCGTCTTAAGGGGAGACCTTTTAAACGCCATCGCTGTAAAATCCGGTGATTTGTATCTATATTTCTGATACTGATGCTTGAACTGTATGCTGGACGCTGATGCTAATAAGGAGGTGACCTCGGTTCCGGGATGCCCCAATATATATACTGTAGCCGGAGCCTGTATATGCTTTCACAACACTCCAGGTCATGCTGCACCTTAATTCCCTCGGCTAGCCCCATGAACTATGAAGCTCGTAAACCCTGACTCTATTGCCTCTGAAGCTTAACCCTCCTCCAGATCATCAGGAGGGGTGACACCGCAAACGAAGTTGGCATCACACAGACTAGCCATCGCATGCCTCTGAGATACAGCTTGCTAAACCTTACTCATCTAGCGAACTTGTCATCTCCACAAAAGTTAAAAAAACGTTAATGGTTTCGAGTTGATTCCAAGGGGCATTTGACTGCTCAACGGTCAACGGGATAGCCTAGCCCGTGGGGGTTGGTCTGGCTGTAGGTAGCGGTGTATTCTGTCTACGGTTAGTGCGTATTTCATAGGCAATAATGAATTCTCCTTCACCTGAGATATCTACGCTTAATCCTAATATACTCTAGTCGCCGTTGAGCAGTCCATCCCGTTGAGCAGTCAAATGCTATAACTACCCCAGAAAACACCCCACACAAGGGACTCCCCGAGTGCTTGAGATAGTGGGGTGGTATGGTGAGCCCCACATGGCGTTCTTCGGCAGGGATTCGGTAAGTTGCGCAATTAAGCCCGAGTCAGTTTGGTCGGATTAATCCGTGACGACATAGCTTATTTCAGGGTTTTGCTTGTGGCTGGGATGTCATGCCCATAGATCCGATGCAGCTTCGCAATCCGAATACATATCTATCCTAGAATGATTGACCTTCCGGGGTAAATACCAACCCCATGAGATCATCAATCCTCAATGGTTTAGTCCTTGTGGAATTAGGGAACTTTTGCCGTTCTTTTAGGACTAAATATTTCCAATTCGGGCCAAGCTATCAAGAAGTTCCGAAAGTACCGAAAGTACATATTGCACCCGCAGTGGTTTATGGGACACTGGTACTCCATGTGAAGAGAGAACAGAGAGCGAGATCGACACAGCTATGAGCCAGGTTTCATAGGGTGAAACGAATGACTAGAGCTGTAGTAGGTAGACCCCACGGGTAAAATTGTGGGGATATAAGCCCCGTTAGCCCGCTGGTGGGCTAGCTGGACACTTCTAGGTGTAGAGCATAGTATAGGTAGTCTCGACCTAGCATAGTATGAACGTTTAGCGTAGCCGATGTACTCAAGCGAGACTGCCCGGGAAACGAGGGGCTTGACCGTTGCCGTCAATTTATGGTACGGCACTGATGTCAAATTTGGGTCGGCGCGCAAGCTACGTTTCGATCAAGATCGAAGTCTTGGTGTTTATGCCTCAAGTGGCGTTCTGTGGGGCAGGGCTCGCTAGTCTGGTTGGCACGACCGCTGGTTGGGCCGTTCCGACACTCCCCTAGCCACGTTGTGGGGTCCCCATTTCCACTTCCTCAAACAGCATGCAGCCAAGCCCCCGCTTTTGCCCTTGGACACCTGTGAGACTGACTACCCGAGACATGCATCACAGATAACGATGATCCATATTGGGCTTTGGGGGGGGACTACCAGTAGGTACATAATGTTATTCCGGCAATCGGGGGACTTACCGGGCTTCACGGGTGGTGCATGTGGTGAGTAGAATCGATTGCACCCATCGTCAGTACTGCCTGACTAGTATTATTGGGCAATGGCTACCTATGTACATTTGTTGCCGAGTCCTCAAAGGAGAAAAAAGCAATAGTTTGTGAAACAAAGGCAAAAGAAAAACCCCATCGTCTGATCTCATTCGGTCTCAGCCGAAAAGGTCTCAATTCAATCTTCAAAAAGCAAATGTCTGCTATTGCCACGTTTCATTAGTGTAACAAAAGCAAAAGAGCATAAGCTGTAATGACAAGTCTTGATAATGCACGTAAAGGAATCAGATTTCTCTACAGTACCTCTCACTCCAACTCAACCATCTTCTCCTCGTTTACCTCGCGTATCTGATCCCAATCAGCTGGAGGACTCTCCCAACAATAATCTATCCATTGCGGGCCAACCTTTTCTCTCGCCTCCTCAAATATTCCACTCAACGCCTCTACTTTTGCAACGTCAATCTCTCTCACCCTTAATCCTTGCCGCTGACCGTCTCCAGAACCAGCCATGATATCCCCAAGGACATGGAGGTTTTCCTCTAACTCTTCGGGTAAGCTTGGGCCCATTATCGTATGCCCTCCCGTGTCTCTTGCCAGCAATGCCATCTTTCCGACCGAGTACTTCAGTGCCAAGTTTGCTAGCTTCTCCCCTTTCTCCTCCTCACACCATTTGGCCAACCTCACCGAACATGCCTCCTGTAGTCCTTTCGGTGCGGGATGCCAGTCACCGAATGCCCCTCCTCTTCGAAGCAACCCCATACCGAGGGGTGAAGAGCTTATTACCACACCACTTTTTCCTAATTCTGCCTGGATCTGAGGGTAGAATCTCTCAAGCTTGCTGTTCTGTAGGTTTAAGTGGCAGTAGTTTTGAACTGCATCGACAGTCTTCCCAAGCCGTGCCTTGATAGCCTTAACTCTTTCTAGCAACAGTTGGGGTGAATACGAAGATATTCCAACGTAGCGAACCTTGCCTTCCTTTTGAAACTCAAATAGCACCTCTAGTGCTTCGCACATTTCATCCTCAGAAACAAATTCAATATCGTGGCAGTAAACCAAGTCCAGATATGGATCCGTGTCCCCACTGCTCCCACCTAGCCTCTTGAGTGACCGCTTCACGGAATATCGAACCCAATCTTTAGAATAGTCGAATGTGTTTGTAGCTATTCGCCCAACCTTCGTAGCTACGAAATATGTGTGCCGTGGGTAATTTGATGTAATTTCGGGATGCTTTAGTGCCTCCCCCAAGATTACTTCCGATGGCCCATAATAAGGGGAGGTATCAATTGCTGTGATTCCGCTGTCGAATGCTTTCCTTAGGATGCTGACGGCTGGCAAGTCATGGGGGGACGCTTGAATCTGTGTTGAGAATGCCGCCCCGCCTAGAATAATTCGGGGGAGCGTATCGGAGAGTGAGGGCTGAAGATCACGAATTTCGCTCGTCATTTTGAGTATTTGTTCTGAGATTCTTTCTCTTGTGAAAAGTGTCCTTAGCAAGCGGAATCGGAGAGTACACGATACTTAAGCCCCTCAACCAGACTAAAGCCCCTCTGGAGCTTAGCCAAGTTCAACTGCCTTGAGACTAGCCTAAATGCATTCCCCGTGACTCGGAGATGTCTTCCCGGCTCCGATGGAGGAGGATGGTGCTGGTCCAACTCCACACCGATACCCTGCCTTGATAGACAAGGCAAGGCACTATATGCTTAGTGGTCCACTCTAACTGCCGTGCCTACCCCCTGGGAGGCAGAGTCAGCATTTCCACGCACTCCGAAGGGAAATTCCGTTGACCGGGTTCGTTCTTGTAGTTACCTACATACCTTACACCTCCACCTAGCTTCACACCTCCAGCCAACTTTGAAGTACGTAGTTTGGAACCGAACACCCCAGATTGTGAACTCCGTACAATCAGGTTGCTTTATAAATAGGTAGAATAAGACTAGGGTATTCTGATTAGGTTCTTCTGCTCAGAGAAGCGGACTCTTCTGAGTATCAAATGGAGTATTTCAGGCATACATTACATGCTGGTTCATTTCATATAGTCAGACTACATGTTGGGTAGGCCAAACATCATGCATGCAGTCTCGGGCCGATACTACCTGCATGCGAGGATGAGTGTTCCAGTATATACTTGTACTGCATCCTCAGCATAATATGCCCCTCAACAACGCCCAGCCGGTGCCGTGTATAGTAAGTACTCCTGGTGCCCCAGCGTGAGATTGATATAAATTAATTTTGTTCTAGGTTCCTTTGCGTGTCAAATCGAATGTGTCAGGGTGAGGCTCCCCATATGAACTGGTCCTCATGAGCAGCAGCAGGATTACACATGGCGGAGAGATGAAAATCAAGCCGGGTACATACGGGTACGAGACAAGCTTGCAACTTGATTCCATGACTTCTTCAAGTGTCCAACCAATACCATCTTGAAATTCTATCTTTTTTAGTAAATCGGTATCTAGGACTATATTATTGTGCAACCAGACTACGGGTAGTCTTAGGACCATTAGAGGTACTGCCAGTCCAATCTCTAAAGCCATTTCTAAAGCCCGAGTGGCTCCCGGTCCGCTTCGGGGGTCTGGCTCGTCTTTTCGGAGGGGATATCGATATGGGGCCAGTGCGGTCTGCTTCGGTACCAATGCGGAGTGCAATCAGCATAGAAAGTCTAAGAAGTCCGGTGCTCTCATAGGGTGCGAGACTGCGCCTGATGGAGTGAAACTAGATTGTATTGTAACACCTAACCCACATGTCGACCTCAAAGATCTCAGAACTCAGTGCAAAAGTACCCCGTAGTTTGAAAGTTCAAGTATATCACCAAGGTGTCGCCGTAGCTCGTCTCTCGGAGAGTTTAAAGAAAAGGGTGTTCTGTCATAGAACCAGTTCTATTAATATCCATGTCGCCGTTGTGAACGGATAGTGCTTACCCATCAACATGATTGCTTGGCAGCAACCTTCCCCGATTCAACCTTCATCCGCCAAGCGCCCACCAAAATATTACAGTCTTGCTCACATGTGGCAGAGCCTGGCGCCTAGAAGTAGCAGATTCCCTCTGTTTCTCCCCGAACTATGGTACCCCAAGCTAGGTAAACAGAGGAATTGTTCGAGAAACCCCAGAAGGTCACTGATGCGGAGTATAGACCGGTAATCCCTAAAAATAACCGTTTCTTAACGACGTTACATATCCCGACCTGCAAAACGTCCTGCTGACCATTCACAGCCCCTGGGGACTAAACTAAAATTCTGTAAGTTGTATATAGACGGGTGCTCCCTCGAGCTCACAATGTACTACTCTACCTGTTTCCTATTGAGCTATTGGAGTCTTAGGCTGCATCCTCAATCCTAGCTGTAGAAGTTGGTTCTTCTTGCAGACGACTTGCAGGTACCAGTACCTCATTTCTGTTCTTTCCGTTCGTCTTGAGCTTGGACTCGATCGACTTTACTGTTTGATTGGATTTTTGGTTTTCCTTCTTTTTTAATATTTTCCTAACGTGAGCAAATGGCCTCACTTGCTCTCTCTGGCATTATTGTGAGTTCTTGGGAAATTTCTCCGAGAAATATGAGTATGTAACTGACGATTCATTCAAAAAGGCCTTGGCCTGGAGCCTTTATACTGTCGCGTCTATCTTCGTTGCCCTTAGACTGTGGCTACGAGTAAAACGGAACGGCCAAAATCTCAACGTTAGCGATGGATTTATGATGCTTTGCTGGTTTGCAAATGCAGCAGCATGCATTGCAATCACATACTGGGGACTTATTCACTTGAAATATGGAAAATATGAGTTGGTTGGCACGGATTTTCTTGAGAAAATTCCAGGACCGGAGCAAGAGTATGCATTGAAGGTTGGTCACTGAAGCAGGAGATAAAAATCACGAGAAAGGTTGCTGACCCTTAGAATTATAGGCATGTGTTGTTGCGGCTTTTGCCTATTACATCTGTTTATGGTCGCTCAAGCTGTCATTGCTTTGCCAATATTTCAGCTTGTACAACCATCTCAAGAGATATCTACGATGGGTTCTGAGCTGTTCGATCACAATCACTGCTTCTCTCTTCGTGGTCGTCATAGTCTTGAACATGACAAAATGTCTGCCATTTGAGAGAAATTGGACTATTCTCCCAACCGAGCAATTTTGTGTCTCTTTCATGCAAAAGGATGTGTTCCTCGCATCTACTGTAGCCAATGTTCTCACAGATGTGCTTAGTGTGTATATTCCTACAATTCCTTCTAAGTTCAATCGACTAACACCTAGCAGTCCTGGCTCTCCCTTTCTTCATCCTCTATACCGTACCACATCAAATTAACAAGGCCTCAGAACGATTCGCCATGGCTATTGTCTTCCTTCTAGGCTCCGCGAGCCTGTCATTCTCCATTATTCGGTACATCAGGGTTGGTGAGACAACGAACTGGAAGCCCCAGAACTTTAGGATGACCGAAGTATCAATCTGGACTATTTGTGAGCTCCAGATTGCAATGATAGCAGGCTGTCTACCTTCATTGCGAGTCTTGCTAAGAGACAAGAGAAACTCCCGAGCAGCGTCTACTGGTTCTAGTATAAGATATCTGAACGAGAAACTAGAT
>Ga0307511_10001639_pt1 | contig 23661 bp, 18 predicted proteins | sample 13_EM_MG_FD_200266 | JGI IMG/M metagenome (GOLD analysis project Ga0307511, IMG submission 200266) | Populus trichocarpa ectomycorrhiza microbial communities from riparian zone in the Pacific Northwest, United States - 13_EM | ecosystem: Host-associated > Plants > Roots > Unclassified | place... | reverse complement strand
GGCCCCGCTGCCAGTAGCTCAGGCTGGCCACGCTGACCTCGTGGCCGCGGGCCTGCAACCGGCGCTGGACGGTCTCCAGGCTCAGTCCGCTGGCCGCGATGGCGGCCTGCAGCGCCAGGTGGAACGGCCCTCGGCGGAGCACCTCGCCCAGCTCCTCCTCGGGCTCCGGTCCGGGGCCGAGGTCAAGGGCTGCGGCGAAGGTGCGGGTCACGCGGGTACCTCCAAGCGGCGACGGTCCGTACGTGGACGTGGCGGGTCATTCCACCCGTTGGTTCATCTGCCCTCGTCGGACTGGTCTATTTTAGGGGCGCTGAGTGATCGATACCACTCGAAGGAGTGCAAGTGGCCCTGTCCCGCCGCACCATGGTCGCGATCCTCACCGCAGGTCCGTTGTCGCTGGTCAGCGTGGGCGCACCCGCGCTCGCGCAGCCGACGCCGGCGTTCTCGCCGCTGGTGGCGAGCGTCGTGCCCGGACTCGACCGCGCGGTGAGAACCGGCCCATTACCCGGCAGCCAGCGCCTGTCCGTCGCGGTCAGCCTGAAGCTGCGTGATCAGTCCGAACTGGACCGACTGCTCGCCGACCAGGCCGCCGGCCGTGCCAAGCACGTTACGCCGCAACAGTTTCGGGATCGTTTCGGCCCGACCCTGTCCGATGTGAACCGGGTCACCGACTACCTGCGGTCGCGTGGCCTGACGGTCACCGGGGTGAGCGCGAACCGGCTGGCGGTGGACGCCACCGGCACCGCCGACCAGCTGGGCGCCGCCTTCGACACCTCGCTGGCCCGCTGGCACGACGCGAGCCTCGGCCGGGACTTCACCGCCGCCGAGTCCACGCCCAAGGTGCCGACGACGCTGGCCTCGCTGGTCAGCGGCGTGACCGGGCTGGACGAGCACTACCTGCCCCAGCGGCGTGACGCCGAGGTGGCCGGCCCCAAGGTCGGCAGCGGCCCCGGCGGCGGCTACACGCCGGCGGAGCTGCGGTCCGCGTACGGGCTGAACTCCTTCGACACCGGCGCCGGCCAGACCCTGGCCCTGTTCGAGTTCGGCAAGTTCGACCAGGCCAACATCGACACCTACGACCACCAGTACATCCTGCCGACCTCGCCGCCCGTGGTGAAGAACATCGACGGCGGCAACACCGACACCGGCTCGGCCCAGGCCGAGGTGGAGCTGGACATCGAGGTGGCGCACGCGATCGCGCCGAAGGCCAACCTGGTCGTCTACACCGCGCCCAACACCACCTCGGCCGAGGTGGACATGTGGAACGCGCTGGTCGCCGACAACGTGCCGGTGGTGTCGTCGAGCTGGGGCCTGTGCGAGTACGACCGCAGCCTGGCCTCCATGCAGGCGGTGGACACGGTGGCCAAGCAGGCGGCGGCCCAGGGCATGACGTTCTTCGCCCCGGCCGGCGACGCGGGCGCCTACGACTGCGAGCGGGACGCCAACACCCAGCACGCGGCCGACCTGGCGGTGGACTTCCCGGGCTCGGACCCGTACGTGACCAGCGTCGGCGGCACCACGCTGACGCTGAACGCGGACGGCACCCGGGCCTCGGAGACGACCTGGAACCAGGGCGGCGGCTGGGCCGGCGGCGGCGGGCAGTCGATGGTGTTCGACAAGCCGGCCTGGCAGGGCGCCGACGGCAAGCGGCAGGTGCCGGACGTGTCCGCGGCGGCGGCCGGCGGCGAGTACTCCGTCTACGTCCAGGGCGCGTGGGGCCGCAACGGCGGCACCAGCGCGGCCGCCCCGCTGTGGGCGTCCTACCTGACCCTGATCAACCAGCGGGCCGGGGTCCTGGGCAAGCTGACGGTCGGCCAGCTGAACCCGAGGCTGTACGCACTGGGCGGAGTGGCTGTCAACGACGTGACAGTCGGGGACAACCGCTTCTATCAGGCGGCTGTGGGGTACGACATGGCCACCGGCTGGGGCACCCCCAACGGCATCACGCTGGGTGACGCCCTGCTGGGCTGAGCAAGCCTCATCGTTATACGTCTGTGGCGCACGGCCTGGGCCGTGCGCCACAGACGTTCACGGGACGGAAAGATCAAACGTTGACGTCGAGGATGTCGGGGCCGCCCTCGCGGGCGAACTCGAGCTTGCTCAGGTCGGCCCGGGCGATCGAGACGTTGCCGTCGATGTGCAGCGCGCCGGGGTTGCCCGGCACGCCGTAGCCGGTCGAGTTCACGGTCCAGCTGCTCACCGCGCGGCGCGTGCCGTCCTTGGCCACCGCGTAGAGCGTGCAGTCCAGCGGGCCCTTCACGCCGGTCAGGTCGAACGACACGTCGGTGCCGTGGTCGTTGCCGGTCAGGCCGATCTTGGCGTTCACCGGGCCGCTGCTGGCCTGGATGGTCTCGGCCGGCCCGCCGCCGAACGCGCCGGTCAGGCCCAGCGTGAGCAGCGGGCCGCCGACGATCAGCACGGCCGCCGCGGCCGCGGCCAGCAAGCCGGTGCGCTTGCGGCGGCGCCGGGCGTCGGCGATGTTCACCATGACGCCCTGGAGCACCTGGTCCTCCATCCGCGGCGGCGCGGGCAGCTGCGGCGCCGGGCGGAAGTCGGACAGGTTGGGCAGGCCGCCCATCGGCGGCCGGGGGCTGTGCCGGGGACCGCTCGGCGGGGCGGGCGGGCCGCTGGGGAACGGGCCGGTGTTGCCCAGCATCGGCGGGGGAGTGCTCAGGCCGGAGCCGGGGGCGACATTGCCGTGGGCCGGGCCCGCCAGGTCGTCGCCGAGCAGGTCGGCCAGCAGGCCGCTGCCCCTGACCTGGTCCAACAGCGACGGCAGGCCGGACAGCTCGTTGAGCTCGGCCTGACAGCGCGGGCACGTGGCCAGGTGACGCTCGAAGGCCGCGTTGTCCGACTCCTCCAGCGCCCCCAGCACGTAGGCCGCGACGTCCACGTGGTCGGTCGGCGATGTCATGTGGTCATCCCCCGATCCTGCAGTGCTCGCCGCAGGGCCCGTAGTGCGTAGTACACCCGGCTCTTCACCGTGCCCGGCGGCACCCCCAGGACCTCGGCGGCCTCGTTCACCGTCCGGTCCTTGAGGTATGTCTGGAGGATAGCCTCGCGGTGCTCGGGGGACAGGCTGCGCAGCGCCTCGGCCACCACCATGGCCGACAGGGCCTTGTCGGTGCCGTCGGGCACGGCCACCAGCTCCAGCGGCCCGGCCTCGGTCTCCGGCGGCCGCGCGCCCTTGCTGCGCCGGCCGTCGATCACGATCCGGCGGGCCACCGTGAACAGCCAGGCCCGCAGCAGCCCGGGGGCGTCGTCGAGCTTGTCGGCGTTGCGCCAGGCCCGGAACAGCGTCTCCTGGACGACGTCCTCGGCCCACTGCTGGTCGCCGCCGGTCAGCCGGAGCACATGGCCGAACAGCGCGCCGCGGTGTTCCTGGTAGAGCGCGGTGACCAGCGTCGAGTCCCCGCCGGCGGCGTTGGCCGCCACGGGCTGGTCGCGTCTGGTCATCCGGTACCGCACCACGGGAGACATCTTGATGCCACGAACGTGTTTGCGGAAGTGCACTCTATGTAGCAATTGGTCACAGTCAACTGTGAATGCGAGCGGTTCCACCCACAAGTGAGCCGAAACCGAGCGCGCTGAGTACTTAGTGGCGACCCCGCACCTCGCTCGAAAGGACGACACCGTGCACCTGCGCCACAGGCGCCGTGGCCGGTTGACGGCCGTCGCCGCGCTGGGCCTGCTGCCGCTCGCGTTCACTTCCGCGTGTGCGGCCGGCTCGCAGGCGGCCACCGCGGCCCAGGCCGTCGCCACCCCGGTGTACACCTCCGACGCCGACGCCCCGGCCAACAACGCCGCTCTGAGCGTGGCCAACTCCGGCCTCGGCCGGATCGTCGTGGACGACCAGGGGTTCACGCTCTACATGTACTCGCACGACTCGGCCTCGCCCTCCAAGGCGACCTGCGACGGGGAGTGCGCGCTGACCTGGGAGCCCGTGTCGGCGCGGGATGGCTCGGTCACCGTCGAGGGCGTCGGCCAGGGACTGGTCGGCGAGGTCACGCGGTCGGACGGCACCAAGCAGATGACGCTGGGCGGCTGGCCGCTCTACCGGTACGACCCTGACCAGAAGCCCGGTGACACCACCGGGCAGGGCCAGGGCGGGATGTGGTTCGCCATCGGACCCGACGGCAAGAAGGTGGCGGCCACGTCATGATCACCAGGGTCCTCGTGCTGTTCGCCGCCACCGTGCTCGCCATGATGTCCCCGATCATGGCGGCGGTGGCGCATGCGGCGGCGCCGGGCGACCAGGCCCAGGGTGATCAGGTCAGTCAAAGCGTCAGCCAGAGCGACCAGGACGTGCTGACGATGGTCATGCAGTCGGGGATGTGGGAGATAGCCGCCGGCGACATGGCCAAGAACCAGGCGTCGGCGGCCGTGGTCCGAACCGCGGCCGCCACCCTGGTGACCGATGACACGGCCCTCAACCAGCAGGCGGCCCAGGCCGCCGAGAAGCTGGGCGTGCAGCTGCCCGGCCAGCCCGACAACGACCAGCAGGGCTGGCTGGCCCAGTTGCACGACGAGGCGGGCGCGACGTTCGACCACGACTACGTGAACCTGGTGCGCCAGGCGAACGGAAAGGTGTTCACGGCAGTCGCCGCGGCGCGTGCGGGGACGAAGAACGATCTGATCAAGCAGTTCGCTCAGGGCGCGGTGAACACGGTCATGAAGCACATGACCGTGTTGGAGGCCACCAAGTTGGTGGACTCATCAGCGCTGTCCGATCCGGCCCTTCCTCAGACGACCGATCAGGCCCCGGCCGGCTCAGCGGCCGCCCAGGGCGGTGGCGCCACCCCGACGACGGCGCCGACGGTTCAGCAGTCCACCACGACGACAACCGCCGTCGACGACCGGCCCTCACCGGCCGTCGTGCTCGTCGGCGTGCTGCTCATCGGGGCGTTGGCCTGGGGCACCGTGATGATCATTCGCAGGGTCGTCAACTCCGCATGACGAGGTGAGATTCAGTGTTAGGAAAACTCAGGACGCCCTGGTCGCGCGGTACGCGGCTGACCGCGGTGATCGGCGGCCTCGTGTTGGCCGCCGGATCGGCCGTGGGCATCGGTGTCGCCGCTGGCATGGGCGACTCGTTCGCCGCCACGGGCGGCGACTCGCCCGAGATGGCGAGCGTTCAGGCCCTGCTGGCGAAGGCGCCGAAGCCCGGCTCGAACAAGATCGGCCCGTTCGCCAACGACTTCATCGACATCAAGAAGGTCCAGCCCAACCGCAACGCCAAGGTCGCGGGCGCCAGCGGCACCTTCAGCGTCGACTGCGGCACCAACCAGAACAACCACCACAACTCCGACAACTTCATCGTCACGCCCGGTGTCGACCACGGCGCCCTGCACGTGCACGACTACGTCGGCAACCGGACCACCACGGCCCGCTCCACCGACCGCAGCCTCGCGGCCGGCGGCACCACCTGCGCCAACAACGACAAGTCCACGTACTACTGGCCGGTCATCCGGATCAAGCAGGAGCCCAACGGCACGAACAACACCCAGCCGGGTCCGGACCCGGGCAACATCGGCCGGCTGGTCGAGCCGTCCGCGGTGTCGATCAAGTTCACCAGCGGCGGGGCCAGCAAGGTGACGGCGCTGCCGCAGTTCCTGCGGTCCATCATGGGTGACGCCAAGGAGGTCACCAACGGCCCGGCCAACGCCAAGGCCACCTGGACCTGCACCGGCTTCGAGAACCGGATCACCAACAAGTATCCGGTGTGCCCGCAGGGCAGCAGCGTCGAGCGGATCATGGACTTCCCGTCCTGCTGGGACGGCAAGAACACCGACTCGGCCAACCACCGCACGCACATCGTGTTCCCCAAGGCCAACGGCCAGTGCCCCAATGGCACCAAGGCGGTGCCGGCGCTGGAGTACACGCTGACCTACAACACGGTGCCCAACGGCTCGGTGTTCGCGGTCGACGGCTTCGACGGCCAGCTGCACAGTCCGGCGACCGACCACGCCGACTGGGAGAACGTGATGACCGCCCAGCAGATGAACGGCGTCGTCGGCTGCATCAACAACGGCCAGCAGTGCGTGAACCAGCCCCAGGGCGGCGGCAACGCCGGCGGCGGGAACACCGGTGGCAACACCGGCGGCGGCAAGAACGGGGGCGGCGCCACCGGCCAGCCCGCGTCCAACGGGAACCAGCGCGTGACCTGCCCCGACGTGCGGGCCAAGATGCCGGCCATTCCGGCCTCGGTGCAGTCCTCGGTCAACCAGGACCTGGACCAGATGGACAACTTCCTCAACGACGCCAACAACCGGATGCAGGCGGCCGGCAGCCAGGCGACGCAGGACTTCGTCAACAACTCCATCCTGGCCCCGCTGCAGAACAACCGGCAGTTCCTGATCAACCAGATCCTCAACCTGTTCAACCAGGCCAAGGCCGCGCAGCCGCAGGGCAACCTGCCCTCGATGGCGGCCTGCTCGATGACCAGCAGCTGATCCACCCCTGAGGGCGCCGCGCCGCGCGCGGCCAGACGGCACGGCGCCCACCCTGCGAACGCCCCACCCGACAGCCAGTCGGGTGGGGCGTTCGCCGTTTTACGTCTATTTCTGCCAGGGGTGAACGCCGTGTAAACCGAGGGGCAACTTCCGCAAGGCTCCCGGTGAACACGACAGGAAAGTGATAAGCGATTGACTGAGAGAACGCTGAGATACGCCAAGATCAACTTTCATTTCGACACCTGATCGTGACCTGAATTCGATGTGATCCGCATCACACTCGATAGTGTGGCGCGCCACACGGTCGATCCTGTCGGTGGGCTGTCGGTCGGGCAGTACCGTGCCGCTGACCGGGGATTCGCTCACGCGCTGCCTGGCCGAGAGGCCTGTCACCTGCGCGGGGTGGTACTGGCTTCCGGCGGTCCGGGGGTTTTCCCCACCCCTAAACCAGGGGTGTCCCCCATGGACCCGTGTGTGCGGATGAGGTGAGAATCGACGCCGTGAGCGACCAGGCGGCTGGGGGCCGAACCAGGGACAGGCGTCGGACGTGGGCGCTGCTCGCGATCGTCAGCTTTGTCGCCGCGCTGCTGCCGATGGTGTACCTGCACCTGGAGTCGAGCGGACAGCTCAATCCGATCAGGCACACGATCAGCGACTATGTGTTCGCGAAACAGGGGTCCAGGTATTTCGACACGAGCCTGGTCGCGTTGGCGGTGGGGTCCGTCGCGCTGATGGTCGGACTGGCCGGGGTGGGAATTGTTCGGGGAACGCTGCTGACCGTGCTCGTGTCGGTATGGTGCGTGGGGCTCGTGGTCGCTCTGCTCTTTCCGACCGACCCGTCCCCGGCGGTGTCCTCCATTTCCGGCACGGTGCACCGGTGGGCCGCGATCTTCTTCTTCCCGTGCCTGTCCGCAGCGGGGTTCCTGCTGGCCAGGCGGTGCCAGCTGACCCAGGGGTGGGAGCGGTTCGCGCCGATTGTGCTGCGTCTGTCGATGGCCAGCACAATCGTGCTGGCCACATTCGCCGGCATTCAGCTGGCCATTAACGAGCCGGATATGCTGCCGTTTCTTGGATTTATGAAGAACTACCTGGGGTTGGCTGAGCGTATACTCTTTGGTATCGACATGGCGCTGCTGTTCGTATTGGGCATGGCGTTGTGGCGGGGCGCGAGGCCGGCGGTGGAGCACCACCGGGAGGCCGGCCTGGCCGAGGGCGGTGCGCGATGATCCCGCTCGCGATCGCACTGGCGGTCCTCGGGGCCTGCTGCAACGCCGTCTCGGCGAGGCTGCAGCACGGCGGCCTCAGCGAGAGCACCGACGAGCGCGGCCTGCGCCTGGCCACGATGCTGCGGCTGGCCCGGCAGCCGCTCTGGCTGGCCGGCATCGCCATCGCCGCCGCCGGGGCCGGCCTGCACGCCACCGCCCTCGGGCTGGCGCCGCTGTCCGTGGTCCAGCCGATCGGCATCCTGGCCTTCGCGCTGACCACCGTGATGTCCGTGCGCATCGAGAAGCTCCGGCTGGACCGGATCGCCATCGGCGCGGTCGTGGCCAGCACCATCGGCACCATCTCGTTCGTGCTGCTCGCCGCCACCGAGGCCAAGGCCACGGTGGTCGCGCCGGACACCGAGATGCGGGCCACCGTGCTGGTCGTGGGCGTGGTCGGCGGCCTGGCCGCCATCGCCGCGCTGAACACCGGCGCGGTCCGCTGCCTCGGCTTCGCCACCGCGTCCGGCGTCAGCTTCGGCTTCGTGTCCCTGCTGATGCGGGGCACCCTGCAACAACTCACCGAGGGCGGCCATCCGTTCCCGCTGCCCGAGGTCATCGGCATCGCGGTCGGCATCGTGGCCGGCGGCTGGTTCGTCCAGCACGCCTACGCCAGCGGGCCGCCCGAGGTCGTCATCGGCTGCCTGACCGTGATCGACCCGTTGGTCGCGGTCGGGCTGGGCGTGGTGTTGCTCGGTGAAGCCACCGACACCTCCGTGCCAGTGGTCGCCGGAGCCCTTGCCTGCGCCGTGGTCGCCGCCGCTGGCGTGGTCGTGCTCACGCTGCGTCGACCGAAGTCAACACCGCCAGCTAATACAGTCGTCGACGGCGACCGGCAGCTAGTCGCGCCCGGGATGACGACCCAGCACTACGACGGGAGTACGAAATGACCTGGTCCCAGGTGCCCGATCGGCACGAGGCGGCCTCCGGACTGCGCATCGTGATCGGCGCCGAGACCTTCCCGCCGGACGTCAACGGGGCGGCTCGGTTCACTCACCGGCTCGCCGTCGGCCTCGCCTCCCGGGGGCACGAGGTCCACGTGATGTGCCCCGCCCCGACCGGGCGGCCGTCCGTGGAGGAGATCGACGGGGTCACGGTCCACCGGTTCAAGGCGTTTCGCACGCCGTTCCACCCGTCGTTCCGGGTGGCGTGGCCGTGGCCCGCGCAGAAGGCGATGGCCCCGCTGCTGGCCGAGATCAAGCCGGACATCATCCACGTCCAGTCGCACTTCCTGCTGACCCGGGCGCTGATCTGGCAGGCCGAGCAGCTGCGGATCCCGCTGGTGGCGACCAACCACTTCATGCCGGAGAACATCCTCGGCCACATGCGGATGCCGATGCTGCTGCGGTCCCTCGCGTCCAAGGCGGCCTGGTGGGACCTCACCCGCGGCTTCGGCCACGCCAGCGTGGTCACCGCGCCCACGCCCCGGGCCGTGCAGCTGCTCATGGACAACGGGCTGCCCCAGCAGGCGCGGGCCATCTCGTGCGGCATCGACCTGGACCGCTACCTGGACCGGCCGGTCTCGCCCGACGCCGAGCACCGCACCGTGCTGTTCGTCGGCCGCCTCGACGAGGAGAAGCGGGTCCACGAGCTGATCCGGGCCCTGCCGCTGATTCCCGCCGAGCTCAAGGTCCGGGCCGAGATCGTCGGCGACGGCAGCAAGCGCGAGGCCCTCGAGCAGCTCGCCGGCCAGCTCGGCATCGCCGACCGGGTCACCTTCCGCGGCTTCATCTCCGACGAGGAGCTGCTCGACGCCTACGCCTCGTGCGACGCCTTCTGCATGCCCGGCATCGCCGAGCTGCAGAGCCTGGCCACCATGGAGGCGATGGCCGCCGGCAAGCCCGTCGTCGCCGCCGACGCCATGGCCCTGCCCCACCTGGCCCGGCCCGGCCGCAACGGCTGGCTCTACCCGCCCGGCAACGTGCCCACCCTGGCCGCCCGCCTCACCCAGCTGTTCTCCGACGACGCCGAGCGCGAGCGCATGGGCAAGGAGAGCCTGGAGATCATCGGCACCCACGGTGTGAGCACCACCCTGGCCACCTTCGAGGACGTCTACCGCGAGGCGATGACCGAGTCCCGCCGGCTCACCCGCATGTCCGACCACCCCCGCCTGCCGGAGCAGGCCGACCAGCGCGAGCGCGCCGAGCGCACCGCCTGATCGGTCACGCAGCGTCGCCGTTGTGGCGCGCGGTCATGTGTGGAATGGGCCTTTCCTCGCGTTGAACGTGAGGAAAGGCCCCTTCACTACGTCGCGCTGGTGACGGAGCGTGCAATCGGCGGTGGGTCGCGCGATGAAGGGGTCTTTCCTGGCGTTGGACGCCAGGAAAGACCCCTTCCACGCGTTGGAAGCGGCTTCGTAACGGGCAAAAGGGGCTTAATGCCGGGTGAGGGCGATCTTGCGGGTGGTTGGGGTCGGTCGACGGGCGCGGCGCGGGGTGTCGGGATGGTAAACAGGACCCTGTGGCGGGGGAGCGCAAGAAGCGCCTGACGACCGGGTTCTGGCGGCTGCTGCAGGGCCGTGCGGTTGCTCGAGAGACGAGCAAGCTGCACGCCGTGGTGGCCGCTGCTGGCGCGCGCGAGGACGAGCTGCGGGAGCTGACGGACGAGCAGCTGACGCAGGCGGCGGAGAAGCTGCGCAAGGACGACCGCAGCGACTACGACGACAAGGACCTCACCCAGCTGCTGGCCCTGGGCCGGGAGGCGGCGCGGCGCACGCTCAAGGAGCGGCCGTTCGACGTGCAGCTGACGACCACGGGCTGGATGCTCAAGGGCCGAGTGGTGGAGCTGCCCACCGGCGAGGGCAAGACCCTGGCCGGCGCGATCACCGCCGCCGGGTACGCGCTGCACGGCTGGCCGGTGCACGTGGTGTCGGTGAACGACTACCTGGCCCGCCGCGACGCGGAGTGGATGGGCCCGCTGTACGAGCTGCTGGGCGTCACGGTGAACTGGATCAGCGGCGCCTGCGACCCGGACCGCCGCCGAGAGGCGTACGCGGCGGACGTGACCTACGCGTCGGTGAGCGAGATCGGCTTCGACGAGCTGCGCGACCACACGGCGACGAAGGTCGAGGACCTGGTGTCGCCGGAGCCGGGCGTGGCCCTGGTCGACGAGGCGGACTCGGTGCTGGTGGACGAGGCCCGGGTGCCGCTGGTGCTGGCCGGCGCGGCCGCGGCGGGCGAGCCGGACCGGGAGCTGCCGGACGTGGTGCGCCTGCTGCGCGCGGGCATGCACTACGAGATCGACGACGAGCAGCGCAACGTCTACCTGACCGGCGCGGGCGCGGAAGCGGTGGAGCGCGCGCTGGGCGGCATCGACCTGTACTCGGCGGAGCACGTGGGCTCGACGCTGCCGTCGGTGAACGTGGCGCTGCACGCGGAGGTGCTGCTGCGCCGCGACGTCGACTACATCGTGCGCGACGGCAAGGTGCAGCTGATCAACCCCTCCCGCGGCCGCGTGGCCCGGTTGCAGCGCTGGCCGGACGGCTTGCAGGCGGCGGTGGAGGCCAAGGAGGCGCTCGCGGCCAGCGAGACCGGCGAAGTGCTGGACACGATCACGGTCCAGGCCCTGCTCAAGCGCTACCCGAAGGTCTGCGGCATGACCGGCACCGCGCTCGCGGCGGCGGACCAGCTGCGCACGTTCTACGATCTCCAGGTGGCCGAGGTGCCGCCGAACGTGCCGTGCGTCCGCGTGGACGACCCGGACCGCATCTACGACACGGTCATCGACAAGAACGCGGCGATCGTCAACGAGATCGTCGAGGCGCACGAGACGGGCCGCCCGGTGCTGATCGGCACCCAGGACGTGGCCGAGTCGGAGGCGCTGGCGGCCCGGCTGGCCGAGATGGACGTGCCCTGTGTGGTGCTCAACGCCAAGAACGACGCGGAGGAGGCGGCGATCGTCGCCGAGGCCGGCCAGTACGGCACGGTGACGGTCTCCACCCAGATGGCTGGCCGCGGCACGGACATCCGGCTCGGCGGCGCGGACGGCGCCGACCACGAGCGGGTGGCCGAGCTTGGCGGCCTGTACGTGATCGGCACCGGCCGGCACCACAGCTCCCGCCTCGACGACCAGCTGCGCGGCCGGGCCGGCCGGCAGGGCGACCCGGGCCGGTCGGTGTTCTTCGCCAGCTTCGGCGACGACATCGTCACCCAGTTCGCGGCCGACGAGCCGGGGCCGGGCCGGATCTCCGACGACGGCCGGGTCACCGACAAGCTGGCCCCGCACACGATCGCCCACGCCCAGCGGGTGGCCGAGGCGGAGAACCTCGAGGTGCACGCCAACACCTGGCGCTACAACCAGCTCTCCGCGCAGCACCGCAAGATCCTCGGCGAGCGCCGCGACAAGCTGCTGCGCACCGACCTGGCCGCGCGGGAGATGCGCAAGGCCGCGCCCGACCGGTACCAGGAGGTGCTGGACAAGGTCGGCGAGGACGTCCTGGTCGACGCGGCCCGGCAGATCGCGCTGCTGCACCTGGACCGCGGCTGGGCCGAGCACCTGGCCATGCTGGCCGACCTGCGCGAGGGCATCCACCTGTGGGCGCTGTCCCGGGAGAGCCCGATCGCCGAGTTCCACCGGGCGGCGATCCCGGCGTTCAACGCGCTGTTCCGGGTGGCCGGGGAGAAGACCGTGGAGACCTTCGAGACGGCCAAGATCACCGAGGACGGCGTGGACCTGTCCGGCGAGGGCCTGTCCCGGCCGACCGCGACCTGGACCTACCTGGTGCACGAGAACCCGTTCGGCTCCGACCTGGAGCGCAGCGTGCGGGGCGTGGGCCGGCTGCTGGGCAAGGGGGCGAGGCGGTAGCGTCGAGAAGGTGGACCTGACCACCGCCATCGAGCTCTACCGCAAGTACGCCGAGGACCTCGCCGCAGTGCGCGAGCAGCAGCGTCGGCGGCTGCCCGGAATCCGAGCGCAGCTCGACGACATCGAGGCCGAGCTGACCTATCTGCGGCTGCGCGAGCTGCGGCCGGCGACCGTGGTGGAGATCGGGACCTTTCACGGCTGGTCCACCACCTGGCTGCTGAGTGCGTTGCGGGACAACGCCAAAGGGAATGGGCACAGTGGCCGTCTGCTGTCGTACGACGTGGTGGACCATGTGCTGAAGTCGGTGCCGAAGGACGACCGCTGGACCTTCACTCAGGGCGACGTGAGGAAGGCTCAGCTGCCGGCGGAGATCGACTACCTGTTCCTGGACGCGGCCCACAGCGCCAGCTTCGCCCGTTGGTACATCGCCGAATTGTTCAGCCGGCTGAACGGCACCCCGGTGAGCGTGCACGACGTGTTCCACGGCCGGCGGCCGATCCCGTTCAGCGAGGGCGCCGTGTTGGTTCGTTGGCTGACCGAACAAAGCGTCGACTACTTCACCCCCTCGGCCAAACGGACACCGGAAACCTTTGCAGAACTGCTTGCCGTGAAACGGGAACTCGGCCTCGACGAGCCGCTGCGGCCGGGTCGGGACAACCCGATGGTCTTCTTCACGCTGTCCCGAAAATAGACGTGGCCAGGAAAATAGCCGTCGGCGGGCAGGGCCACCCCCAGTGGACCCGCCCGCCGACGACGGCACCGCGCCACTCAACTATGACGAACACGGCAGTGCGGCAACAGTGTTGACGAGTTGAGCAAAAGTGGAAACACCCGATCGTCGGTCGGCTGGTGTCGGCTGCGTCACCCGGATCCGGCCGAGTCGTGCTCGGCTTGGCCGAGCGCGTCGAGTTCGGCCCGGACGTCGCGGGCCTGGTGGTCGTCGACCTCCTCGTACAGGGCGAGCGCGGCGCTGAGCGACTTCCGCGCCTCGTCGGCCCGGTCCAGCTCCCGCAGCACGATGCCGCGCCGGAACAGCGCGCTGGCCTCGATCATGCGGTTGCGCACGTCCCGGGTCGCGACCAGCGCCTGGTCCAGGCTGTCCAGCGCGCGGCCGGCCTGCCCGTCGGCCAGGTAGACGGAGGCGATCTTCAGCAGCGTCTCGGCCTGGTCGGACGCGTCGTCGCTGTCCTGCGCGACCCAGAGCGCCTCGTGCAACGTGACGAGTGCGCCGTGGTGGTCGCCGCGCAGCTGGCGGACCTCGCCGAGGGTGGCCATGGTGGTCACCTCGCCGTGCCGGTCGCCGAGTTCGCGGAACAAGGCCAGCGCCTGGTCGGCCGTCGACTGCGCGGCGTCGGGGTCACGCTGGTCGACAGCCAGCAGCCCCAGCCCGGCCAGCGTCCACGCCTCGCCGTGCCGGTCGCCGATCTCCCGCCGGGTGGCCAGCGCCTGCTCGTAGAGCTGGGTCGCGGCGTCGAAATCGTGCAGGCGGTGCTTGGCCACGGCCAGGTTGGTCTGCACCCAGGCCTCGGCGAAGCGGTTGCCCTCGGCCCGCGCCGCCTGGGTGGCCAGCTCGTGCGTGGCGAGCCAGACCCCCAGCGGCGTGCGCAGCCGGAAGTAGTCCCACGAGGCGATGCACAGCCGCCACGCGGTGCCGGCCAGCCCGTAGGCCAGGGCCGTCTCCATCACCGGCAGCAGGTTGGCGACTTCCCCGTCGCACCAACGCAAAGCCTCTACAGGCGTGTCGAAGTCGAGCGGCGTGACGGTCGGGCCGGCGGCCGGCACCTCCAGCATGTGCACGCGGAACGGCGCCAACGCCTCGTTCGCGCGTTCGGCGGTGCGCAGGTACCAGTCGGTCAGCCGGACCGCCGCCTCCCGCCGGGACTGCTCGGTCTCCTCGGACTGCACCAGCTCGGCGGCGTAGACGTGCAGCAGGTCGTGCATCCGGTAGCGGTCGCGCTCGATGCCCTCGACCAGGTGCACGCTGGCCAGCCGCTCCAGCAGGCGGCGGCCCTGCACCGTGGACACGCCGGCCAGCGCGGCGGCCGCCGGCGTGCTGATCTGGCCGCGCCGGAACACGCCGAGCAGCCGGAACATGCGGGCCGACTCGGCCGACAGGTCCCGGTACGACCAGGAGAACACCGACCGGACGGCCAGCGAGTCGTCGGTGGCCAGGCCGTCCAGCCGCTGCTCGTCCGAGTCCAGCTCCTCCAGCAGCTCGTCCACCGGGTGGTGCGGGTGGGTGGCCACCCGCTCGGCGGCGATCCGCAGCGCCAGCGGCAGGTGCGCGCAGTGCCGGGCCAGGGCGGTGATCGCGGCCGGCTCGGCGTCCACCCGGTCGTCGCCGATCACGTTGCGCAGCAACAGCCGCGACTCCTCGCCGGTCATCGGGCCCAGCGTGACCTGGCGGGCGTTGGTGCGCATGGCCATGCCGGACAGCCGCCGCCGACTGGTGACGATCACCGCGCAGTAGCCCGAGCCCGGCAGCAGCGGCTCGACCTGCACCGAGTCGGCCGCGTTGTCCAGCACGATCAGCAGCCGGCGCTGGTTGACCAGGGACCGGAACAGCTTCGCCCGCTGCTCCTGGTCGGCCGGCATGGAATCGGTGGCCACCCCCAGCGCCGCCAGGAAGTCGCCGAGCACGTCGGCCGGCCGGGCCGGGCCGCCGTCGGGGGAGTAGCCGCGCAGATCCACGTACAGCTGGCCGTCGGCGAACTCGGTGGCCACGTCGTGGGCCAGCTTCAGCGCCAGCGCGGTCTTGCCGACGCCGGGCGAGCCGTCGACCGCCACCACCGCCGGCGTGCCGAGCTGGCGGTCGTCCATCAGGGCCTCGTGCAGCTGGCCGAGCTCCCGCTCCCGGCCGACGAACCGGGCGGCGGCGGCCGGCAGCTGGGCCGGCCGGGCCGGCGCCGCCCCGGTGGCCAGCGCCATCAGCCGGCCGCCGGCGTCCAGCACCTGGTCGCAGCGGCGGGCCAGCTCGGCCGACGGCGGCGTGCCGTTCTTGACCTTGCTCAGCCAGCTCGGCGTGTAGCCGACCCGGTCGGCCAGCACCCGCCAGGACATGCCCCGGCTGGTGAGCAGGCGCTCCAGCTCGGTGCCGAAGGCCGATCCGGGCGTGAACGCCGAGCCTGGCGTCACGGCATGGGGGCGCGGTCGACCACGGACTGCCGCAGCTTGCGGATCTCCCGCGGCAGGTTCCAGCCGACCCCGCCGGTGACGACGCCGTCGCGGCCGTAGAGGGCGGCGAACTTCCGCTCGCCCGGGTCGCCGGCCACCACCGCGTACTCCAGTCCCTCGCCGACCAGGCCGTAGGCCTGCACCTTGGCGTCGTACTGGTCGGTCCAGAAGTACGGGACCGGGGCGAACTCCTGGTCGGCGCCGAGCAGGTTGCGGGCCACCGCCATGCCCTGCTCGGTGGCGTTCATCCGGTGCTCCAGCCGCATCCGGCCGTAGCGCGGGTGCTCCCAGCTGGCCACGTCGCCGGCCGCGTAGACGTTCGGCGCGGCCTGGCAGCGGCTGTCGCAGACCACGCCATTGTCGATGGTCAGGCCCGAGCCGGCGAGCCAGTTGGTGACCGGCGTCGCGCCGATCGCCACCAGGACACAGCCGGCGTCGAGCACGCTGCCGTCGGTCAGCCGGACGCCGGTGACGTGGCCAGCTGAACCGAGCAGTTCAGTGACGCCGGTGTCCATCAGCACCCGCGCGCCGTTGTCGAGGTGCAGCTGCTCCAGCAGCTTGCCCACGGTCTCGCCCAGCTGGCGGGCCATCGGCACCGGAAGCGGGTCGACCAGCGTGACGTCCAGGCCCAGCGTGCGGGCGGTGGCCGCGACCTCCGCGCCGAGGAAGCCGGCGCCGATCACCACGGTCTTCGGCTGCGTCAGCAGCTCGGAGCGCAGATTCACGGCTTGTTCCAGCGTGCGCAGCACGTGCACGCCGGCCAGGTCGTGCCCGAACGGCAGCCGCCGCGGCGCGACGCCGGTGGCGATGACCAGGCCGTCGAAGCCGACCCGGGTGTCGTCGGCCAGCACCACCTCGCGGGCGTCCAGATCCAGGCCGGCGGCCGCCGCGCCCAGCCGGAACTCGGCGTTCAGGTCGGCGATCTGCTCCTCCTTGCGCAGCTGTGTCCTTTCCGGCTCCCACTGGCCGGCCAGCACCTGCTTGGACAGCGGCGGGCGGTCGTAGGGCACGTGCGCCTCGTCGCCGACGAGAGTGATGCGGCCTTGGTAGCCCTCACGGCGCAGCGTCTCGGCCGCCGTCAGGCCGGCGGCCGACGCGCCGACGATCGCGATCTGATCCATGTCGACGAGGATAGGTGGATGTATGTGGGGATCGACATCGGAACGTCGGCATCCAAGGGCGTCCTGGTCGCCGCGGACGGCACGATTCGGCACCGGGTGAGCCGTCCGCACGCCGTGTCGACGCCGGCGCCCGGGCGGTTCGAGCACGACGCCGAGGACGTGTGGTGGCGGGACTTCGTGGACATCGCCCGGGAATTGGTCCAGACAGCCGACGGCGAGCGCCTGAACGGACTGGCGGTGAGCGGCATCGGGCCGTGCCTGCTGCCGGCCGACGCCGACGGCACGCCGCTGCGGCCGGCCATCCTCTACGGCGTCGACACTCGGGCAACCGTGGAAATCTCGGAACTGACGGACCTGTTCGGAGGTGAGGAGATTCTGCGCCGGGGTGGTTCGCCGCTGACAAGTCAGGCGGTGGGGCCGAAGCTGCGCTGGCTGGCCGTGAACGAGCCTCACGTCTGGGCCCGGACCCGGATGCTGCTGATGGCCTCGTCCTTCCTGGTGCACCGGCTGACCGGCCGGTACGTGCTGGACCACCACTCGGCCAGCCAGTGCTCGCCGCTGTACGACCTGGGCCGGCGGGAGTGGGCCGCGGACTGGGCCGCCGTGGTCGCGCCGGGGCTGCCGCTGCCGGAGCTGGTGTGGCCGACCGAGGTCGTCGGCCGGGTGAGCAAGGCGGCCTTCCATGCCACCGGACTGCCCGAGGGGCTGCCGGTGACGGCCGGCGCCATCGACGCCTGGGCCGAGGCCACCAGCGTCGGCGTGCGGGAACCCGGGGACGCCATGGTCATGTACGGCACCACGATGTTCCTGGTCCAGGTGGTCGACCAGCCGAGGCCGCATCCGGGGCTGTGGACCACTTCCGGCGTGTTCCCTCTCACCAGCACGCTGGCCGCCGGCATGGCGACGTCCGGCGCGGTGACCGACTGGCTGCGGGGTCTGGTCGGCGGCACCTTCGAGGATCTCGTTGCCCGGGCGGCGGATGTGCCCGCCGGCAGCCGGGGATTGCTTGTGCTGCCGTACTTCGCGGGGGAGCGGACCCCGCTGTTCGACCCGTCCGCGCGGGGCGTGATCGCCGGGCTGACGCTCTCCCACGGGCCGGGTGAACTGTACCGTGCAGTTCTGGAGGGCACCGCCTACGGCGTGCGGCACAACCTGGAGGCGATGACCCAGGCCGGCGGGGCCGCCCGGCGGCTGGTCGCCGTCGGCGGCGGCACCCAGGGCGGCCTGTGGACCCAGATCGTCTCCGACGTCACCGGGCTGCCGCAGCAGCTCACCCGGGAGAGCATCGGCGCCAGCCTCGGCGACGCCATGCTCGCCGCGGCCGCCGACGGCGTCGACGTGTCCGGCTGGAACCCGGTCGCGCACACCGTCGAGCCGGATCCTTCGGGTCCGTACGAGGACTTCTACGCCCGCTACCGCGAGCTGTACCCGGCGACCCTGGACATCACGCACTTCCTTGCCGAGCAACAACACCTCTCAGCCCGCGCCGAATAGCCCCCTCATACCCCAAGATCAAGGGACCGATCCTCGCGTCCAACGCCAGGAAGGACCCCTTCACCGCGTTGGGCGTCAGGAAGGGGCCCTTCCTGGCATCAGGCGGGGGTTAGAAGGGGTAGGCGGGCGGGGTGTCGCGGACTGTGACCCACTGCCACTGGGTGAACTCCTCCCAGTTGGCCTGGCCGCCGTAGCGGCCGCCGTTGCCGGAGGCGCCGACGCCGCCGAAGGGCACGGTGGGGTCGTCGTTGACGGTGGTGTCGTTGACGTGCACCATGCCGGCCCGCAGGCGCTCGGCCAGCTTCCAGCCGCGGAACGGCTCGGCGGTGATCACGGAGGCGGTCAGGCCGTAGGCGGTGGCGTTGGCCAGCGCCACAGCCTCGTCGTCGGTGTCGAAGACGGTGACGGGGGCGACGGGGCCGAAGATCTCGTCGGTGAAGGCGGGCATCTCCGGGGTGACGTCGGCCAGGACGGTGGGCGCGTAGAACAGGTTCTCGTGGGTGCCGCCGGCCCGGATGGTGGCGCCGGCCTCGGCCGAGGCCCGCACGATGCGGTCGACTCCTGCCAGCTGGGTGGCGTTGATGATCGGGCCGATCTGGGTGTCGGCCTTGGCCGGGTCGCCGACCTTCAGCTTGGCGGCGCGGGCGGCCAGGCGGTCCAGGTACTCGTCGGCGACCTTGCGGTGCACCAGATGCCGGCCGGTGGTCAGGCAGATCTGGCCCTGGTGCAGGAAAGAGCCCCAGGCCCCGACCGAGCTGGCGGCGTCGAGGTCGGCGTCGGCCAGCACGATGGTGGCGTTGTTGCCGCCGAGCTCCAGCGACACCTTCTTGACGTGTTCCGCGGCGGTGGCGGCGACGATCTTGCCGGCCCGGGTGGAGCCGGTGAACGAGATCATCGGCACCCGCGGGTCGGCGACCAGGGCCTGACCGGCGTCGGCCTTGCCAGGCAACACTTCCAGCAGCCCGGCCGGCAGCCCGGCCTCCTCGAACAGCCGGGCGATCAGCGCGCCGCCGTAGACCGGGGTCTGGTGATCGGGCTTGAGCACCACCGAGTTGCCGAGCGCGAGCGCCGGGGCGACGGCCCGCATGGCCAGCACCAGCGGGAAGTTCCACGGTGCGATCACGCCGACGGCGCCGAACGGGATCCGGCGGCCGTAGCTCATCCGCCCGGCCGACGGCAGCAGTTGGCCGTACGGCTCGGTGGCCAGCGCGGCGGCGGCGATCAGCTCGCCGCGGCTGGAATGCACCTCGTGCGCGGCCTTCCCGGCGATGGCGCCGCCCTCGCGAATGCCCCAGCGGACGAACTCGTCCTCGTGGTCGTGGATCAGCTGGGCCGCGCGGAGCAGGATCTCGGCCCGCTCGGCCGGCGCGGTGTCGGCCCACTTCGGTTGTGCGGCAACGCTTCTGGTCACCGCGGCGACGACATCGTCGGCGTTGGCCAGCCGCGTGCGGCCGAGCACGGCGCCGGTCGCCGGCTCGACGATGTCGACCTGGTCCCCGGTCAGCCCGGCGAACGCCGTCTGGTCGGACACGAGCATCACTGCCTCCGTGACAGGGAGTCGGGGTCTCGGTGCACCGGTCCACGATCCACCACCCGGTCAAGCAGGTCCTCGGCCAGGTAGGCCGGATAGTCCTCCGGGCGTACCGGAACCGGCTGTTGGCCGGTGTAGCCCAGCAGCCTTTTGACCAGATCGCTGGTGTAGTACGCGCCGGCCACGATCTCCAGCACGGCCTGGTGGGCCCGCGGGTCGAGATCGGCCAGCAGCCGCAGGGCCGGCCCCGGCAGGTGCTCGCCGGCCAACACCCAGGCCCGGTTCAGCGCGCGGGCCAGGTCCGGGCGCACAGCGAGCACCAGGTCCAGTTGGCTGCCGGTCACGCCGACCTCGGTGGCCGCGGGCATGCCGTCGGCCGCCGGGATCAGGTCGTCGGCGACCGCGCCCAGCCAGACCCGGAGCTTGTCGTCGGTCATCGGGGAGTCCTTTGCTCGCGCCGGTTTTCGATGAGGTGCTCGACGTTGCGCAGCGCCAGCGACACGATGGTGCTCGTCGGGTTCACCGCGCCCGAGGTGACGAACACGCTGCCGTCGGCGATGTACAGGTTGGGCACGTCGTGGGCGCGGCCCCAGCCGTCGACCACCGAAGTCGAGGGATCCTCGCCCATACGCGCCGTGCCCAGCAAGTGCCAGCCGGAGAACCGCATCAGCGACTCCACCGCCGTGCGGTGCGCGCCCGCCTCGGCGAACGAGTGCTCGGCCCGTTCGATGTTGAAGTCCAGCAGCCGCCGGGAGTTCTCGCCGACCCGGTAGGTCACCTTGGGCGCGGGGATGCCGGAGGAGTCGGTCAGGCTGTCGTCGATCTGCACCCGGTTGTCCTCGTCGGGCAGGTCCTCGCCGAAGATGCACCAGCTCAGCGAGTGCCCGAGATGATGTCGCACGTGGGCATGATGTTCCTTGCCCCACACCGAGTTCCCGGCCCGCGAGGGCAGCGCCGCGTTCAGCGGGCCGCCGGTCGGGGCCAGGCTCCACTTGGCGCCGCGCACGAAGTCGCGGTCCGGGTCGGTCTCGTAGAACTCGTAGCTGACGATCTTCGCGCCGACGTGGCCGCCCGCGTCCACCGGCTCGTCGAAGTAGCCGGTGACGTTGGCGAACGGGTGGACCATCAGCCGCCGGCCCACCAGTCCGCTGGAATTGGCCAGCCCGTTGGGAAAACGCGGCGAGGCGGAGTTGAGCAGGATGCGCGCGGTGCCGACCGAGTTGGCCGCCATGATCACCACGTCGGCCTTGACGATGTCCCACTTTCCTTCCGCGTCAACGTATTCCGCGCCGATGGCCAGGCCCAGGCTGTCGGTGAGGATGCGCGCGACGCGGGCTCCGGTGAGCAGCCGGGCGCCGGCCTTGATCGCGTTCGGCCAGTGCGTCACGTCGGTGGACGCCTTGGCCCCCTCCGGGCAGCCCTGCATGCAGGAACCGTAGTGGGCGCAGGCGTTTCGGCCCTGGTAGGGGCGGGACAGCACCGCGTTGGGGGCAGGCCACCAGTGCCACTTGAGCCGGTCGTGGGCGCGGGCCATGCGCAGCGCGCCGTCGCCGATCGGCAGCGGCGGCAGCGGAAACTCCCCGCCCGGCGGCAGCGAGGTGTCGCCGGCCAGGCCGGACACGCCGAAGGCCCGGTCCGTGCGCTCGTAGAACGGCTGGAGGTCGCGGTAGGTCAGCGGCCAGTCGTCGCCGACGGCGTCCAGCGTGCGGGTGCGGAAGTCCGACGGCAGCAGGCGGGGCCAGTCCGCCGCGTACAGCACCATGCTGCCGCCGACGCCGTTGTACATCAGCGTCGCGATGTCGGAACCGGTTTCATTGACCGGGTAGTCCTCCGGCCGCCCTCGCAGCGTCGGGTTGCCGCCCCAGCCGCCGCGCGCCTCCAGCTCGTAGGTCGGGCGCAGTGCCGGGAAGTCGGTGCGGTCCGGCCAGTGGCCCTGTTCCAGGCAGACCACGTCGAAGCCCGCCTCGGCCAGCGCGCCGGTGACCACGCCGCCGGACGCCCCGGCCCCGACCACGAGCACATCCGCGTGTTCCACGGTCCTCCCCACGGCACGGGAAAGCGCTTTCCCTGCAACCTATCCCGCCGTCCGTTCGACGGCAAGGCGGTCACACTATCGCCGACCGGGGTTCCCGAACGTGCAGAGCTGAACCCTCCGCGAGTCCCGCTCGGCGTCATACCGAATGTGTGAAACGGATTCGTACATTCGGTGTGACGCCGACCGGGACTCGCCGGGGTTGGGGGTCTTGACTTGGTGGCGGTGACGCTCCTAGTCTGGCCCAACCGCCGCACTGTAAACGTTTACATTTTCCTCGTCCCTGGGAGGATAGCGTGCGCTACGCAGCGTTGCGGAGATCGGCCCTGCTGCCGGCCATCGCGGTGGCCGGGATCGTCGTGTTCTGCGCCGGAGGCGCCGCGGCGGCCACGGTCCAGCCGCACGCGACCACCTACAACGTCAAGGACTACGGCGCGAAGGCGGACGGCAAGACCAACGCCGCGCCGTCGTTGGACAAGGCCATCGCCGCGGCCAGCCAGGCCGGCGGCGGCACGGTGGAGGTCCCGTCCGGCAGCTACCTGTCGTCGGGAACCGTCCACCTGAAGAGCAACGTCACCATCCAGTTGGACGCCGGCTCGACCATCACCGGCGCCTCGTCCGGCTACGACAAGGCCGAGTCCAACCCGAACGACAAGTACCAGGACTACGGGCACAGCCACTTCCACGACGCCATGTTCTACGGCGACGGGCTGACCAACATCGGCTTCACCGGCTCGGGCACCATCGACGGCGGCGGCCACCTGATCACCGGCAACCCGAAGTCGGGCCAGGCGGACAAGATCATTTCGCTGACCCGGTGCAGCAACCTGACGCTGTCCGGCATCACGCTCAAGCGCGGCGGCCACTTCGCGGCGCTGATCAACGGCTGCGACAAGGTGGTGTCCGACCACCTGACGATCTCCACCGCCGGCGACCGGGACGGCTGGAACATCATCAGCACCACCAACGTGACCATCACGAACATCACCGACGCCGCCAACGACGACGCCCTGGTGTTCAAGAGCGACTGGGCCCTGGGCAAGACGCTGCCCAACGGCCACGTCACCGTGACGAACGCGAAGCTGTCGGCCGGCTGCTGCAACGCCCTCATGTTCGGGTCCGAGACCTGCGGCGACTTCACCGACTACCAGTTCTCGCACATCACCATCACCGGCGCCGGCAAGTCCGGGCTGGGCCTGGTGTCCATGGACGGCGCGCACATCAGCAACGTGCACTACGACGACGTCACCATGTCCAACACCGCGTCGCCGATCATGGAGAAGATCGGCACCCGCAAGCGCTGCGGCGGCAGTCCGGGCATCGGCAGCATCAGCGACATCCACTACAGCAACATCACCGGAACCAAGGCCGGCAAGTACAGCCCGACCATGTGGGGCCAGTCCGGGCACGCGATCAGCGACATCACCTTCGACAACGTGCACCTCGACCTGCCCGGCGGCAGCGGCTCGGTGTCGACCGGCGTGCCCAGCGACAACGGCGACTACAACCCCAACAGCATCGGCACCCGGCCGGCGTACGGGTTCTACCTGCACAACGTCTCCGGCATCACCTTCACCAACAGCGGCTTCACGTTCGACAAGTCCGACTCGCGGCCGGCGATCATCGCCAACGCCGCCACCGGCCTGACCTTGGACAACGTGACCGCGCAGGCCGGCAAGGCCAGCTACGACCTGGGGCTCCAGCAGGTCAACGGCTACTGCCTGACCGGCGGCACCAAGCTGCGCGTCGACAACTCCGGCTCCACGGAGAAGTGCGCCAGCTGACCCGTTTT
>Ga0307511_10001638_pt1 | contig 23673 bp, 9 predicted proteins | sample 13_EM_MG_FD_200266 | JGI IMG/M metagenome (GOLD analysis project Ga0307511, IMG submission 200266) | Populus trichocarpa ectomycorrhiza microbial communities from riparian zone in the Pacific Northwest, United States - 13_EM | ecosystem: Host-associated > Plants > Roots > Unclassified | place... | reverse complement strand
CTGAAAAACAGATTTTTATTTTTAGTTTTGATGGAAGTAAAAAAGAAGTCTCTAGTAGACAGTTTTTCAATAATAACCACCAAAAAACTAATCCAGTCCTCAACAAACCTTAGAGGTGTATAATTCTCCAGTCTCCAAACTCCAACTTCCAAGAAAATATAGACCTTCGGCCATGTTGTGCAGGGAATCTTTGTCATCCCCAGCGACTCGGTTCTACAAGAGAGTATTCGGCCACAGCATTGCCTCTTATTACCAGATATATATAAAAAAAAGAACCATGGGCAGGACAAAAATAAAATCACAGTTGCAAAAATTACCTCTTTATATAAAAATACCAATCATCATAACATGGAAGACATTTCCTTTCCACCCACCATTACACACTAAAATTACAAATTTATACCAAAACTTTTGACCCCAAAAATTGAAACCAATGCGGTCCAAACCACTCAAAGATCTCAAATCATTTGAACAAAGATACAAAGAGCCACCCATTCTCTCCCAATCACCATGAGGTGGTGTAACGATTCTCCTGAAAAAATTGGAGAAAGGTCAATAATACACAATGATGAATGAGTATAAAAAGGCTAATTCGCATTCAAGTGACTATCAAATAATGCCTAATCAAAATGGTGCCCTCTCCCCTATGATACAGTGACCAAATTCAACTCAAGCGGCCTTAAAGCTCCTTGAACAATCTCCTGAACTGTTCTGTTACGTCTACAAACATCAGAAAGCTCCTCAATTGGAGCCATCAGGGAGTTGACATCGATCCCAGATGCTGCATCGGCCAATGCTTGACAAAAATTTATTCGTTCCACTTCTGTGACTGCTGTTGATGGAATTAAAGAAACACTCCCCCTGGCCCACTCCAGTGCACTTGCTCCATATGCACGAGTTAGTGCTACTAAAGCATATGTTACCTGCAAAAAAAAAAAAAAGCAGCAGCTTCCTTCAATTTCTGAATTAATACCAAGCAGTAATTTACTTCAACAACTGTCGCCAATAAAAATTCTGGTCAAGAATATGAGCTACCGTTTCTAATCGAGAACTAGGGAGTGCTCCAGTTAATGAGGCAACCAAAATTCTGGTGATAGTGACACCTCGGGGAATGATGACACTGTCTCTGATAGTTAAATATTGTTCTCCCATGGTAGACTTTGCAAGATCAAAGACATCTGACAAGAAAGTTAATATGGAATTGGAGGCCTCTCTGCAAAGATCGAAAAATAAAATAGGTGATGTGAAAAGGCACAATTCACTTTGGAAGCATGGAGTTTCAAAAGAATCAAAACTATAAATTTAAGAGGAAGCATGTTTATTTCTAAAGTTTCGTAAGCCCTACCCAATTACCAAAAAAAAATAAACCTGCACGGGACAAGAAAATGCAGAATAAGGAATAATAAAATGCTAATCTGATACCCAAGGAATGGACTCAGATGCAAGGAGGAAAGCCATGAATACATCACAGACATGATTTGGCACACATTACAATAAATAGCACCATTTATCACTTATTAATGCAAAAGGTGAAACACAGATCAGTTTGTATTCAACATGCAATTGTGATGTCAAGTATTTTAATCGCATCTTATGAACCTCCTTGGCACTTGTTATATCACAAGGTAATAGAAATTACACGAATTTATAGTAAAAATATGTTCATCTATTAACATATTTATGCCCTATTGTGTCCAAATTTTCAAAAATTGATGCATCAACATATCAGTTCTGTCATATCCTTCTCACTCTGCCTAATATGCCATGACATATGCATTTAGACATGTGCCTAGATGAAATATTAATTGCAATGGCCAGGTGTTCTCGCACAGATATAGAGAGTTATACCTGTGTTGTACTGTGATGCCAATCATTGAGCAATCCACTAATGATGGGAATACAGTGGATGGAATAAATACTTGAGGGCAATAGCGAATGCACCTCGATGCCAACAGAAAACAATCATCTGCTATGTCTGGTCTGGCAGTAAAGTCCTGCACAATAAATGCAAAAATGATTCAATGCCACAAGTGCATGCCCTTGTAGAAAATTCGATCGACATAAGGAAATGCATTGCTGTGGAACCTTGATATTGGTGAGAAGACATGTTGTGCACTTGAAGAGGGTTTCAATCAAAATTTTCAGATAGTACGCACATGATGGGTCAGAACCAAATATCTGCATCCCAAGATAATATGACAGTTGATTTTACAATTAAACAGAAATTTTAAAAAATGCAATACAGTTAAGGAAGAAAAGACATGCCTTTATAACTTCACTGGAGAGATAAAGGAAGCATGGCTGGTGGTGCTGCTGGAACAGGCCTTGAATCTCTTCTAGCATATCTCCAATTGTGATTCCCATGAATCTTCCAGATGTTCTCACCTAAAGAAAACTCAAGTTCATTAATATCTCAGGGTATAGATGATTTCTTACTAAACAAAATCACTAACAAAATACTGCATCTTTGTTACTCTACCAATTAAGTGAAAAATAGAAGTTCACATGTATACTTTATCATTATGAGCACACATCTATAGAGAGGAGTCAGTTGTACATTATACAAAAATATTACCCGACATCATCAGAAAGTGACTTTAACATTAATGAACCACAAAGCTATTTTTGAGATGGCTTGAAAAAAATAGTTAGACGCTCTTGACAAGGATTATTTTGACAGTTAAATTATAAAAATTGAATTACCTCTCATATCTAGTTTTCTGAAGTTCATGAGTAAAAGAAGTGAAGATACAACTAAGCAAACTCACAGCATATTTACAAGCTCGGCAAAGAGACTCCATTGTCTGCATATCCCAAGCACGACTTCAGAAAAGCACAGATCAGATAAGACAGAAAACCAAGATCAGGTAAGACAGAAAACCAAGGAATATTTAAACATGAATACTGCTTTTCTTATAGTACCCCGCATGTACTTACATGTCAAAGATTGCTTTCAAAATTGGCCAAAGCCTTTGAATTGCATCTGCCACAGCTTCTGGGTGATTTACATACCTGAAATTGTTTTTATTTGAAACTTGTGAATATTGATGAGGTAAATTAAACAAAATAAACAGAGGAAGTCAATCAAACCTAAAGATGTATGCTAGTCGATCAATATGAACTGTTAACTCTCGAGCAGGTTTCTTCTCCAATACTTCTGGACCGTGACTAATAATTTCCTGGTTGTTCACATTATGAACTTGCTAAGTGTTATCAAACAAGAACGGTTCTGAAAAAAATCCATCAGGAATAAAACAACCTAACCTGTAGAGGAGTAACAACTGGCAAGCATAATTTCTCCAACGCCTGCTTAGCCTGGTCAGCTGGAAGTTCTGTAATGACCATGCTGCAAAACAATGCATAAACATCAAAATCAAGTGCTCTGAGCTATTGCACTAATCTCCAGGACTCTCAAATAAAAAATATACCTGAAGGCTTCAACCATGTGCAAAGAGTCCTCAGCAGAAACTTTAAAACTACCTCCCTCAATTACAGCACTGTGGTATATGGAAAAGAGTTCATCAAAATATCCACAAAGCTTTCTCCGGCAATCTACAGTCAACATTTGATCCATGCTTGAGAGAGGGTTTTCAAAATACAACACTAAATCACATAATGCAGTATCGATGAGACAATAGAGTGACAGAAAGTAGGATTCACAAGAAAAAGGACCAAATATAACTATCTTCTATGGAGTACAGGGCAAAACCGCTAATAGTAGGAGTAAAAAATGATAAATACTCACAAGGAAGAATAATAATCATTCATGATTTGGAGGATATAAAGCATATACTAAAAAATTTTATCTTCTTCATTTTAGTGGTTTTCTCAACTTCATTTTGCATTTTAGCTGTTGACAAGCTAAAAAAGCTAAACATGATTGTTTAGAATTTGCAATCATTCAGTTTCGTCTTGCTATTCAAACCATAACTCTAATTCTCTTGGAACACAAAAACACTTGAAGCATAAATAGTTTCCCTCAAATCACAGGTTCAACACTAGAATATCTAGTTGAAAAATAAGAAACAATCGTTCACAAGTGATAACCAGCAAAATATGTATTGGTTCAATTCTTTAAATTTGATATGGGTTATGTTTAATGCAACCCCCTATTGATGTGTAAATAGAGTGGGATACAAGCCACGGGTAGAATCCAGGACAGATGGGATACAAAACCAAGGGCAGAGTCCAGGATGCCCTAAAACAACCTGCAGTTACCATATTCAACATAATCAACTACTTTCATTAAGGTTTCTTGAAAGTGGAATTTACCTATCATGTACCAGACAGGAACACCCCCATGTCGCCTTCTTTCGTTTTTTTTTAATATATTATTAATAGTGTCAAGCAATAGCAAGGAGAACAAGCAATCTTCCTTGAATTCCTTCGAATATTGGCTGATTTAACTTCTTAAAAAGCCTCTAAAGCAGGAAGTTATGAAAAAGACAAAATAAATAACTTTAGGACCCAAAACCCCTTTAGAAGATCCTCAAAACAAGATAGAACCCTTAAAACATGCAGAATCAAAATCCATATGCCTTCATCACCACCTTTCACTAATAAGGTTAACACTTCAAAGAATACAATTGGCATTAGTTCATCAAGTATCAAGGGTTTTAATTCCAATGCCATCAACATTCTTTACAGATACAACTAAGACCCATCAAGCATGTAGACCTAAAACACAAAGCTTTGTTTAGTAAAGGAGAGAGGATCAGAATATGCTCCACAGAAATTAGAAGGCAGAGTGTTAACAATTGTTATTATATGCACAAGAAACTTGATAACTAAATGTTGCTAACTTACACATACTTCCCTAAATTCAAATGCTCCTAAAGCCAAAAACAAACAGCGGTGAAAATAATTACTCGACTAAAGAGAACAGTACCATCACAGATGTGTCTGAATGCCACTGCCGCAGCTGCTGCAGAATCTTCTGATTTACTCATGCCACTCAGCAGAACTTTAATGACTGAAGACAATAGAGGAAATCCATCTGATGACGCATCAAGCCATTTTGAATATGCCCCAATCGTTAAGCACACTGAAAATTTTGCCATAACTTAGTAACTTCAGATTTCACATCCAGAGACAACTTGCTTGGTGAGGCCAATGCACTGGTGGTTAGGATGTCAAACCAAGTGAATCTGTAACTTGAACAGAGATGGTTCACCATCTCCACTCCACACTAACATCTACAACCACTTGGTAGAAAGCATTAAATTTTTAAAACAAAGAAAATAGAATCTACCAACCATGAAGGTTAATTACCTGTCTGGAGCAATTGGGGCTCATGAGGAAGTTCCAAAAGCAAAGACATAATCTGTTTGAAAAGAATCAGCCAACAAGATTTCTTATGTTCTGAGAGTTCTGAACTAAGACAATCTGAAATCAAGTAAACTATTTACAATCCATAAACTGCTAAATTAAGAATATGGATATAAACAAGGAGTCAATTTCTGGCTATAAGACTAAAGGAGTAATAGGTTTTGTCCACATTATGATTATATATAAATATTATCTATCAACCAAATACACTGCCAAGTGCTGTTTTTCTTTTTCTGCTTTCCAATTCACAACATAAACAATTAATGCACCGATCACAATATTTAAGAGATGCTAAAATTAAGAACCCATAGGACATGCCATGCAACTGCGTTACAAAATAAAAGACAAACACAATCAAATAGTAGATATTTGAAGAGTTAAATGATTTCCCAACATAAGAAAGAAACAGCAACATAGCCACACCTGTAAAATAGAAGAGCCCTCAACATAATACAGTGCGAAAAGCAAAAATCCAAGAAAAAAAGGAATATCAGAGATGTATTACCTTGGGCATTACTTCAGCTTCGACTGTTGAAACATAATTTGATATAGCTCTGATGCAAAACAGAGCAGCTTCAGCTGGATGCCATTGATTATGTCCATTCCCCAAGCAGGTTCGGGCCTTCCACCATACAAAAAGATACATGATTCAAACAGATAAACATAATTAAAAAGGATCATTGAAATATTCCTTGAGGGTGTCATGCAAAAAGATTCTCATATAACTCCTAAAAAAATTAATCCATATAAAGCATGTGCCCTTTTTAGGAAACAAGACGGTTGTTGCACAGCATTACAGCATGGAAGGCAATCTGAGGAAAACACCAGAAGCAACAAGATCTCTATAAATGAGGCTCCAAAAGTTTTAATCACAATGGTAAAATAAAGCATGGTTATTGAAACGCCAGATTTTCTTTGCTGCATTGATATTGTTGAAAGATATGATCACCAAATGGCTTTTCACAAGATTTCTGTTTAAATCAGTGTTATTTCCATATGAAATAGCTAAATTGGTCTGCAAAATGGAGGGTAGTCCTCACCCAATCCAAAGGATTTTCCTCTGGTAGGTTAAATCCCAATCCTTTGCTTTGTAAAAGAACAGTATTGCACTTTGTAAGACAAATAATGTCAACAGATGTCATTATAGTTATCTCTCATTTCCATTTTGAAACTAAAATAATTCTGAATACAATTGAACCAATTCTTGAACAACCAATTTACTAAAAAACTAGTACAAATCAGAGGTTTGGTTTATTTGAAAATTAATTCATAAAAAAATTTACACACAATTCCTGGATGCCACTAAAGCCTCAAGAAAGGATATGGCTTCCATTTGTAATTTGCACGCCCTGTTAGTTAAAATGAAGACTTAAACCTTAGTTTCCGGTTCCCAAGCATCTTTCCACAAAACCAAAGAAAATTGTTATGGATCAAAATATAATACACACCTCATAAAGTTTCACGTAAAGAATTCTCAAAGTTGCATCACCGCCTAAAACTGATGCTGCATCAATTAATACATCCGTGACAGCTAGAAGGGTCACAGATTTTGTTAGTGTTGTAGAATATTATCTCAGGTCTCATAAAGGTAAAATATGAAACAGGCAGATTGAAAAAATTAAAGAGGCATATAACAAACTTAGCAATTGAAAGATACTAACAACAAAAGTGCAAGCAATGAACAGTTTTAAAACTATAGCAACAGAGGAAAATAATTTATCCAATTGAGTGATGGACAAGCAAACAAGTAAATCCAAATTTAAACAATATTTTGATTCGAATCATTGCCAGAAACTAAAACCAAACGTGGATTGTGCCAAGAAACGTTTGTTTGATCAAATAAAGTGAAAGTGACTGATAAAAAGTTAAGAGGTTGAACCGTATCTAAAATTTCAAAAACAAATAAAAACTCAATTTCTATCATTGAACTCATCACATGTAAGTCTCTCTACCAAACTCATTGGCATCAGCTACATAAACCAGCCACCTTGACAATCTGTTTTGGGCTAACTTCTATTATTACCTCACAATTTCTATCACAGAACCAAAACCTATTTATGTTTCCTTCAAAACTATCTAAAAGTACATTTTTTCCAATAACATAAATCCAATGCCTCAAGATCACCAATACTAGGAAGTTAGCACTTTTTTCTCACACTTCTTTCAAAATAATTGCTTATCAGTAATCTTGTTTGTCATCTGACAGCATAACCTAGTCAGAAAGAACGAAGTACGATGAGATTCTTACAGTTTTATACTATAGTAACCTAAAAGGAACAAGACACTTTGACTTAAATAATGGCATTTGGAATATGCTCACAATGAAATACAATCAATATTAAATTGCCTTTACATGCCTTTTGTTTGCTTAATGATTTTTGAAATATTCAAAACAGTGCTAAAGTATTCTCCAGAAAGCTTATGACAGGACAAGCAAAGGAATATCCAATATCAAAGAGCCAATCATTACCATATCTTGTCTGTTTGAATTCCTTGAGATCTTCAACTGACAGGGTTTGATAATCTTGAGGATATTTAACTCGAAAGCTAACCTGTGATGACAAACCATATCTCTTTTAAGATCTTTTATGAAACATATAACAAAGGAAAATGGTTATTTTTAATGTGCATGCTTTCACTTGATAAAACTATAAACTAATTCTCCTTCCCTTCAGCGAGCAATTACAGCTTAAGAGAAAAAAAGTCGGCCAATAACTGTTCCATTTCTCATAAGCATATATTTATTGGCAGAGACAAACGAAACTTCACAAACAAAAGGAAATTGATGTGAACTTTTGGTAGGCTAATTATGGAAATTGCAAATTCTGCGGTTGTAAGCAAATAAGTAGAAAACAAAGATGATAAGAACTCTAATAATTAAGCAACCAAAACCAGGGACTGCATTATCAAATCATTACTCTTGATTTATACAAAATTAAGCAGTGCATTCATAGCATAAGATGGATAAGAACTATAATAACCAAGAGACCAAACATGGGGAGGCTAAATACTGCTTTCACTGTAACTGCTGTGTTACATGCTACATTGATAGCTAAAGTGTGAGCAGTGCAGCTTCAGTACTGCATAAATTTCTATGAGCATGCTTTGGCCAAACATCAGTAATGCATTTGTTTCTCTCCATTAGATACAACGACATAGAAATAAAGTCAGGACATTCCGTTGCAAGGTATTAACAAAGCAATCCCAACAAATGGATGCAAATAAGAGTGATAATGACAAAGGTGAGCAAACAATAGCAATATCATCCAGAGTTGCCTAGCATTATTTGGAGAAAGAATCTTCTAAGGGTATAAAATCACACACTAGTAACCTAAGTTGTTTCCACTTCATGATTGATTTTTGGGATAGAAGCTTCTTATAATATGCAAACATGCACTACTATTTGAAGTTGTTTCACAATTGACAGAACAAATATTGAGTTCCTGCACTTATTAACAAAAAAAACTCACCAGGGACACAAGGGACTCATAGGCTGAGTGAAAAACTTGCAGCCTCCTACTTCTCTCAACTTCAATGGATACTTCATTGCCAAATGAAGTATAGGAATCCCTGGTAGATTAGAATCATTATATTCAGACTTCCTGTAGAAAAGGATGCAGCTAATGCAGTAAAATTCCATATGGATTCACCTCTTAGTCAAGATATGTTGAAGATTGTGCCAGAAATTGAATGTCATTGAAGCAATATCATATTCTGGGTGTGAAGCAACTTCTAATAATGCATTTACAATAATCATTGACTCATCAGAACCTGGAAAAAGGGGGGAATTTCCGAAAATGCTAATCAACTGAAAAAGAGAAAGATAACAGTACAAAACTGGCTTCGCTATTCAACCATGAGCACTGTGTTGCTTCAAAGAAAAGTGAACAATAAGAAGCATAACATTTACACCTCAAGGTGAAAAGAACAAACAAAAACTTTGTACTAGTTGCTTCAGGTAGGAAAAGTATATACCAGTTGCAATCAGCTCGACATACGAATCACCCATGTCTGCAAATAATCTAGCAATGGCCTTCACATCTTCTTCATCCTAAAAGAAACATCATGTTAAATTACAATATCTGATTTGCTATATGGTTCTTGCTATGACAATGTATGCAAATATGTTGGAAGAGCAACTCCACTAAAAAATTGGATAATGAAAGGACATAAAATTTCAAGCCTAGAACACCGCCATAGTGCAATGGATGGTAGAGCATCTCCAATTAAAAAACAAAATGCTAGGGAGGAATTAAAGCATGAATATTATCCTTCAATCGCTGGCCCGGGCATGCAGCTCCTTTTAATAAGAAATTTCAGGAGCCAACTTCCACCAAAGGCAAAAAATTAGAACCGAGTCAGCTAATGATTGATTCACACCAACTCACATAGAATTCCTTATTCATTACCATCCAGTGAATGTAAAGCCATTATCAATTAGAAAATACAGATCATTTTGGCCATCATCTTCATATTATTCCAAACAAAATGAAATATTACATATGGGGGGCAGACAGATGCTAATTATCTTAATCTTATTATTCATTTGAATAGAACATGCCTCATTCTGATAGTGGAAACCCCCATCAACTTCAGTCAACAATTGATCTTTTTGAAAAGACACATCAGAGGCATAGTTATAAAAATAAAGCGCCCACACACACACACACACACACACACATATATATATATATATATATATCGATTCATGTATTATATGCAAATTTTCTTTACATCGTATCATTTCTCTTGCTTAACTGTATATTAACAATAATCTCTATTCCCCTCCCATTACAGTTTCTTATTGAACAGCACATCCATCATTTCACATAAATCCAAATTTGTCTCATAAATTAATTTATTTTTATCAAATTTGGATGCAGGCTTTGAATAGTAAGTTTTCTTTAAAAGCTGCATAAACTAAATATGAATAACTACTCCATAACCAAGAAATTTTAAAAGCATTTCCATGAAATTCACGAGTAGTCAACCTTGAGGTCTTGAACCCTATTTAGAGTGCATAGGCAGCATCACTATTGCAATTCAAGGTCTACCCACCCCAGCAACAAAACAGAGTGAATGAATTCAAATGAACCACACACCATTTTAACAGGGGCCATTGTTTTAAGTTATTGGTTTAGCAGATCTAATATTATACAGTATCATCACTGATTGGGCTACATAACCGCAACAGCAATATGGAACTTTATGAATGCAATACCTTAGAAGAATCTCTGAGTTGCTCCTTTAGACTCATGACTTGAGGCACAATCACTTGAATTAAAGGCATCTGCACGGGAATGCCACCAGAGTTTCCAGCTGTTGTGTAATGTATCAATTCTGACATGACTGCAAACATTTAGGAGAGTAGAAGACTAAGTCTAGGACTCCAAACACACCTACAGATCCTATAGTCCTCTACAAATTACAACTGTGTCTGACTGTCATCTACACAATGGTTAAGATGAAGACAAGATGTATGATTGACATGCAAAAAGATTTCATTAATAATAACAGCATCTTCCTGAAACACTGGAAAGAGGAGGAAATCATTGAATATGTTAATCATCCTACTTTAACAGGGGAAGAAAGGTGGGTTGGAAAGAAAAGGAGATACAGATTTAATACACAAAGTTGTTGATATAGTTCCCAAAACGCATAGAAGAATCAAAGATGCAACAGAGTAAATGCAGCAACTTCGTTGTTAGGGATCAAGATCAGGATAACATCAAATAGATTCCTAAATTTTAAAACTTAACAGAAATGAACAAAAATGATGGATCACCAATATGATATTACATAAACTGCCAAAATAATTTTGAGCATATATAGCTGGTTTCAACTACAATACCATTTACAACTGCCTCTGAAAGGGTCTCAGAATTCAAACTTGATAGAGCTGTATACACCAATGGATGACAAGCAAGCACAGACCCAGGGATCCTGAACCCAACAGAAGTTAACATAAGAACCACAAAATTTTGGGTGCTCTCAGAAGGCCAAATTAGAGAAGACCAACATTGGTAATAATATACTGACACCAAGATGGTGCTAACAAACACAAAACCTAGTGATAAATCAACATTGGAACAAAGGAAGTCGTTGGCAGTTTGTTTATGGAAAAAACATTACAGGAGGAATGAAAGTAAGAAGAAATAAAAAGGGCAGAAAGTCCAAGAGATATCATAATCTTGTTTGGATTAGATTGAAAATGGGGGAAGAGGAAATCAGAAAGTGACTTTTTGTTATTTGGAACTAAAAATCTGAGAGAAGGCAAGGAGCTAAAATTTTGAATTTCAAAAATACTTCTTCACAGTTCATCAATTGATAAGAGATGAATGAAAGATGATTTTGAATGTGATACTCTAATTCTACAACTATTTGAAGGTGAATAAATAACAAAAATCCAAGCTCTGTAAACTCTTTCCCCACTTTCTTCTCATTTTGGAGACATTGATTGAGGTGGCCCTAGGCTAAATTTTTCACCCCTGTTTTCTCCTAAAAGAGAGTTGGATTCCTCCCTCAATTCCATCTCTTTATCCGCTCTCACTCCCCCCACTCCAAACATAAGGTGATTTTGCAGGCTACTTGCAGCGTATGACCTCATATAAAAGCAAAATGGCCTAATGTGCATAACGTTTTCTTGGACATCAAAATGAGGATGTTCTCTTCTTTTCTCATAATAAAAAAATAAAAAGAAAAGACAAGGATGATTTTCCAGGTGGACAATGACATTATTGAAATTCCAAATAATTCGACCACTAGATCCAACTCTTGCTAGAATTTTCTACATCATCATCTCCTGTCAAGCACCACTTTAAACTACCAATCAGGTTTCACAATACAATTTCCCACTACTTCAAATCAATAACAAGATTGCTTAACCAAACATATGCATGCCCAAGAATATAAATAAAAGGAAATGCATACCCATGCCTTAGTCGAATCCAAGAAGAAAATGCCTCAAGAACCTGATGAAAGAAGGACAAAATGACCCCATTTAATGCACCATTTCGAGCAGATCTTTTACATGCCATTAACATACTAAAAATTGCTGGCAGGTAAAAAAAAAACTAGATAAGAAACATGCTAATGACAAAATGGAAAGAGGAGAAAAGTCTTTTTCCGCTCTTTTAGGTCTGCTCTTAGAAGCTTATCAGGCATGCTTCTACAAGGAACAATACAAAATCATATGGCCCAATACAGAAAGAATAATGACATGGAATACCCTAAAAAATTACCGATTAATAATTGAAAATCAAATTGAAAAGGCTCAGAGATGATGTAACGATATTGTCAGAAATGAGGTCATGTGTGTTGAAATGAATGAAAACTGATTTCCAAAGGTTGATGTTTACAATTCCATGGGATACAAAATTATTCGCAATAATGTTCCCCATACAAATAACAAGGTCAATCGTGGACAAGAAACCATTTATATCTCACCCATTGTATATCCAATCTTCATGAAAAATGAAATAAAGAAATTTTAAATTAAAAAAAAAAAACTAAATGTAACATCTTATTTGCACCAATGCATGGTGGTTAAATGGGGAAGCACAACAGATGTGCTATGCTATCAAAAAATCCCCAATTAAAACTGAAGGGTAAGTTTTAGCCCCTCCCTGAGTCCTTAATTAAGTGTCCTCTACATGTTACAAAACACATATACAGTTATTTATAATTTGTTTTTTAAGTTAGAAAAAGAGTATAACCTTTTCCTAAACTTTTACATTAAAAAATCTACTATTTAAATGAAAAATTTTCATTTCTTCTAATTTTAAATTTAAATTAAAACATTTACACAACTTAAGGAATATAAAATTACAAGTAGACAGGAAATACTCCGAGGTAGTGAACATTGGATGGTAAAGAAACACAAAATATACATAAAATGAACATAATTGAGATGTGGATGTTAAGATGGATGTGTGAAAACCAGAGAATGGAATAGGTTCAAAGACAAGTACATTATGGGAAGGTGAAAGTGGCACCTATTAAGGATAAGGGAGGTCTTTCTGGTATACCTCTCCCCTTCCTCTCTTGGAACATCAATTCCATTGCTCTTCCTAACTAGTGCATCTAACAGAATGAAACTGATTAAACACTTTTGCACATAAATATCAGCAGAAACTTAGTACCATCACCCATCACAAGAAACCCAAAATAATGTAAGCTGATAAAAATCAGTCCAATTTTGATTTAAATTCTTGATTTCACATCAATACTTGATTCCATCAGAAAGAATTTGCAAGCATGCCTATCAAAAAATTATGAACTTAAGAGGAACCATAAATGAGCAATGCACTTATCCAAAACAGTACCTGACAAGGATGAATTGGCATTATACAATTTGTGTGCCGCTTAATAGAAGTAGATGGGAAGAGAACAACATGAGGACAATTCTCACCTGCTCCTTTAGCTCACTTATTTTCAAGCAAGCTGTCAAAATATTAAGAGCAACCTCTATTTGAGAAGTGAGCTCGTTCTCGAATTGGCGGCGTCTTTCCGGACGAGCAGCTATCTTGTAGTTGAATACTTCCTGGAATGAATGAAAACAAAAACAGGTAACAAGAGGTTTAGCAATGCAATAAATTGCTAAGTCCTATTTTCCCACAAGCTAGGTAATTACAAGTATTCAAAAAAGATGTGCACAATAAACATGTTTTCATTGTTTGTAAAGAGTGATACAGAATCCCTCTCCCAATCACAAGGAAGAGCCTAAAGATTCACCAAACAACAAAGAGATATGGTGCATTAAAACAAACAGGATCCCTCCAGGAAGAAGAAAGCTATGCTTCTAAAATCATAACTAGCCAGACATGGAGGTGTGTAGACTGCAATGCTTTACCTTGCAAATCTACCTTTTTCCTCTCTTAAAATATTGTCAATTCCAATAGGAGGAATGGAAATTGAAGACAAACAGATATCCTTTCTCTTGTCTCTTTTCTTGAGCTTGACTCAAATGGTTATGGGTAGGCAAGGCTTCCATGGATCAAGAAATCCCAACTCTTCTCCCTTTCCATCTCCCTTGGCATTCATTGTTATGTAGAAGCAAAGACTTAGAAAATTACTTGTCATTTATCTTCTTCTTTTTCTTTTTTCTTTTTTGCATAGACTTTAATTGTAAGCAGTTAGATACTTGTCATTTATCTGTGTGATGTTGTGTCATGTCAAGTTGATAAGGGTATTTTTGGGGTGAAATCCTGAGTCTGAGAAACTACGAGTGCCATTATGCGTCCCTGAAGCACAGATAAGAAAATAAAATAAAAACAAAAATGTAACTAGAATACCTCTGGTAAAACTGTAAGCAACTCCAGAAATCCTGGTATATATTCTGGATGTGAAGTCATCTCATCCTTGAGCCAATTTACAATACCACCATCCCCCCAATCCTCAGGAGGAACTTGTACAGCCAAGGCAGCCACAGCAATGCTAATCTACAAGCCAAATAAATGAACTCCATATCATCTTGGAATCAAAATGTAACATTACAAGGGCATATGTAGAACTTTCATAATAATACCTGAGTCCTCACTTTAGGGGGGCCTCTGTGAAATTTTTTTAACAAGGTCTGCAATTAGATTCCATAGACAATGTAAGCAAACAGTTAACATTACGCCAGCATGAGCATGCATTATGCACAAAACAATGAAAATCATTTCATATGAAATGTGGAACTTAAATGCTAATTTACATGTTACAGGAGTCAAAAAAAAAAAATCTGAATCTGATATTCAAGAAGAGAAACGGACAGATTGCCAAAACCTACTCAGTAATATCTAATTACTTTTGTTACAAATAAATTCAAATTAACGTCTTCTTCTGCATGTGAATGAAACCAAGTTTCCCCTTGTAAAGTGCAGCTTTCAAACTAAATGACAGAAAAGGTGACCAACCCCTGTACTAATTTAGCTCTCCTCAAACTAATTATAGTTTTCTTAAGCTTGTGGTCGAGTGTCTCAAGTCATCTCCACACACTTCTTGACAAGTACTAAAAAGCATTACAGTAATCAATATCAAAACATTACCCTCTTTCATGCAACATTCAGAAAAGAAATGACTACACTCCTACTGTAGAGAAACTATCATAGTTAGTTTCAAAGGCTTCCGTATTATGTAGAAGTGCATTAATAATTCACAAGAAATTAAAACCAACTTTTATCAGTAATGAGAAGAATGTTAGAAATCCAACTCACATTTAAGGAACTACGCAATGGTCGAAAGGCTTCAGAGGGCAGTTCTTCAAAATCTCGTTGTACCTAACATCAAATACAAAATGGATTAAAGCTTACAGCATCGCAGAATTACAGGGGGGGGGAGCTAAAAAGCAGAAAGGAAGGACCCTCCTTATGTTAAAGGAGCACCAAAAATATGGTAATGTTCATAAGAAATTGAGCATACAGTTAAACTTCGTGGAATTAAACGAATATCGAAGTTACCTTGCTTCTAAGAGTTTGAGAACAAAATATTAAGGTTTCCAGATTGCTAGTGGCATCGTGAAGCAAATTATCAGCAACCTAAATGACAAAAAAGACACTGATTAATATTTAATGAAACAAAAGGAAATAAACTAATTTAAACAGGTGGGGATTCAAAAAAAAAAAGAAGCTAATAATTATAAAATTTCTAACAAACTGAAAACACAATAATTAATCTACAATGAATTGAAAAGACATAAATTAACTTGGGTTGGATAGTGGACAAAAAATGGTATTAACTGTAAAATTCCAAATAGAATAATTGCAACATAACATAGCTTCCAAAAATCCAAAGAAAAATGACTAATAGAATAACAAGTACAGCAAGCTTTACAGCCAAAGTAGAGAGCGGAAACCAGACAGTTGGTAAAAGTATTGAGAATAAATTAGGATAGAGACTTCGATATTTATTCCAACACTGGTTAAGCAAAGAGCGAACTTGCTATGATAATAACTTGAGGATCTATAAAATTAATATTCATGTAATGTAATCTATATGAGACTCATCTTTGGTATATATTCTGACTTCCTCGAAGAAAACTGAAAGAAACAGTACAAAGTTTCTAAGCAAGCCAAGCCCAAAACCACCCAACTAATAAAAGCCAGAACCTCAAAACAAAGCCCTAATCTCTTATCCTCGTTACAGAAATTTGCAAAAGCAAACAGATACCAGTTTTGAAATTAGATATGAAAAAAAAAAATACCAGAACAAAATGATTGTCCCTGCTCAACAAAATCTTATGGCAACAACCTCTACCTCAAACCAGGTTTATGTACTAAATCTAAATTCTGTAACTGTAGCCATATGTCATTCATCACATCCTAAAATCCCCTTCTCGTGTTAGAAACATTTCTATCCTATTTTCAGCTCTAATGCAGAAACAAAAAGGGTCATATTTCTTCTAGATGGTAAAAATAACTCTAATTCGGAAAGTGAAAAAAAAAAGACGAAGAAAAAGGTAAGTAGGTTAGCAATGAGATCCAAAAATTGAAACTTATAATTCTAATTTCTCCTAATTCCAACGTTTCTAGATAATTGAATAACGCTCCAATATCAAAAAAAAAAAAAAACTAATATTACAATCAACTCCTTCCACTGTACACGAAACAATTAAGCACACACAACACTCAAATTCCAAACAAATTCAACACTATAAATTGTAAGAATTTATATAAAATGGAGCTGAGAAAATATTAAAAACAAATCCAGCTCTGTGAATCTGGTAACTACTTCACAAACCTAAATGATAAATCCATTCATAAAAGAAGAGGAAAAATGAAAGCAATAAAAAGTACCTGCCAGGCATCGATTGTGCGTTGAAAGTTTTGTAGCCATCGATCGGCTTCCATACGAAACACATCGTCTGGATGATGGTACAGCGCATTTAGAGCTTCTTTCACTGAATTTTGAAGCTCCATTTCTCAAAACAAAACAAAAACTTTACAGAGAAATCAAACGTTTAATTTATAATAATAATAGAGAGAAAGAGAGCTTCGTTTATTTATTATTTATTTTTCTGATAAAATGAGGGGGGTTTTGGCGCCCCGTCAATAGAAGATTTTATGGGTTTTGGGATTTTTGATCAGAGTAGTAGAGTTAGAGTTTTTGGGCCGTCTGATTTACTTGATGCAATTTAAAAATGGTCATTGACTTGTCAACGATCATAATGAATGATCCATTCGTACACGTGGCGGGTGACTATACGGATTATTATTGCTAGGGACCCACGACACAGATTGTCAAATGAGGAAAGCTTGAGCGGATAGAGATAGGCGGACATGTGACACATCTTGCACGCATTTTCTCGAGCTGGTTTATTTTTGTATTTTAAAATTATTTTAAAAAATTTTAAATTTTAAATTATTTTTTTATATTTTTAGATTATTTATATATATAAATTTTAAAAAATAAAAAAATATTATTTCAATATATTTTCATATAAAAAAATATTTTAACAAATTTTTAATCTATAATGATTTATGATTTTATGATGTTTGGAATAAGTTAGTTATTTAGGATTATAATTTAAAAAAATATATTTTTTTAAATAAAAAATTCAAGAATGTCATTTATTATTGGGTCTCATATTAAATCAAATAATAATAATAAATATTAAGAAATATCATTTTAAAAAATATAATCTGTTCTTGAATTTTTTATCTTATCATATTTTTTTTAATATTTAGTTATTTTAATATTACTTATTAAAATCATGATCCACAGAGTTCACAAAGAAGAGTAAAGACAAAAGGTGAAACCAAGACTTCTGGTGTGGTGGAAATACTAGGTGGATCCTAGTATTACTTTAATATTTAGTTACTTTAATATTACTTATTAAAATCATGATCCGCAGACACAGAGAAGAGTAAAGACAAAAGCGAACCAACACTTCTGGTGGTGATGGAAATACCAGGGGATGTTTGATTATGCGATTAAAATATTATTTATCTAAAATTTAAATATTTTTTTTAAAATTAATTAATTTAAATATTACTAGACGCACACTTAATTTTAGACTGCCTGTGTAATTATTTTTAAAACTTAGAAGAAGTTTGTTTTTTAATCTTCAAACGTTTTAGATAATTTCTGTAATTCTTAATATTTTAAAAAAGGACACTAACCTTTTTTAAAATATTTATTTTAATTAGATACATAGTCAAAAAAAATGTTTATTTAACAAGGAAAATAAAAAAAAAACGCACACTTATGTTCTTTGTCTTTTTAATTTTTGAGTTTTGACTTATTAAACAATTCAATTTTTACTGGAAAAAGGAATTATGACAACAGAGAATAAGCTGGATAACAAAATAATTAAAAATTATGTATCGAAACTAGACCGTTTTGACAAAAAAAAATTAAAAAATTCTATGACATGCTTCTTTCTCCCTGTAATTGGTCAGTTTTTCCAATTAAAGAGAAAGACAAAATGAAGGTAAGAAACACACCGGATATGACACTAATAAATTGCAATTAATCCCAGTCAAATTAAAGTGTTAACTCACTAATAAAATATTTTTTATTCAACGTAAAGGTATCTACAGATTTATACACGCGGCAACTAAAATTAAATCTTTTTTATATATTTTTAAAGGTGTGTCCCCACATCAACTTTAGTGTGTTCAAATGAAATTTAATAAATTATTGTTATAATTTGTTTTTAAAAAGTGGTCAACAAACATATTTGAGACATGATTAAAAATTTAAGTTTAAATAAAAATACTTTAATATAAAATATTACCATGTTTTAAAATAAATTACATGTGAATGAAAAATCATCTAAAAAACTCTTAATTGACATGTATTTTCAAAACTAAAACCTCAATCTCACATTAAAAAATAAAATTTTTTTTTTTGACTTATATAGTGGAAAATTAAAAATTAAAAATTAAGTTTATAAGCTCAAAACTTTAAAATGAGAGGGGTCTTAGGCTAAGTAGATTTTTACGCTTGTTTATTCTGTCGGCATGACATTGGCCTGGTTTAAAGAATTCATTGTACAAGCCATTATAAATAGTATTCTTGCTTTTTAATCTAGGTATACCCTCTTATCCATGTCTTTTACTTTAAGCTTCGAATGCATACTATTGTTTTCTAAAGACTAAATTGTGAGGGGTTTATTACTTGTCATTAAACAAGTATTGGTAAAAGGTTTTCTAGTCTTTAACCCATTAAAAGATTGAGGATAATGATTTGACCCTAAACTCGCAAAAGAATTGGGTTTGATCTTGCTTCTATTAAAAGAACGTGTAGCAGTTTGGTCTCACTCGCTAAAAAGACTAGTGTGTGATAATAGAACTCTTAAACGGTAGTTCAAGAAGAGGAGTAGGTGGTTTGTCAAATCTCTATAAAACTTGGTGCACTCTATCTAAACTCTCACTCTTTTAATTATCGTTTTTATATTGTTTATAACTTCTGTATTTTGTTGAGTGCTTAGAATTGCATGTTATTAAGTAAAAAGTTTTTAATTTATAGTTTTACCTTGCATACCTAACTCACCCTTCTTTTTGGTGTTTATGATGCCTTGATCCTAGAATAACACTATCATTTTCTTCAAAATTGTTTTATTTTTCTAAATGTATTTGGTCAAGACCTTTAACATAGTTTCTATCTTGAACTTTGATACGTTCTTAATCATTATTGGTATGGTGTTAGGCTGACAACATCTTTTTTCTTCTATAATTTGTTTTACCTATGAATCTGTTAAAACAATGTTTCTCCATTAGGTTTTCAACAAAAATAATCAAAACCATAACATACATGCATTTTTAGGCTTTGAAACTCGTTTATAAAGCCCAATGGGTTTCGGCCCACATTAAAAAGGCCTTTTAGTTTAACATTCCAAATCTTTCAGGATCCATTCCTGTTTTTTAATAAAAACCATGTCCAAAATATTTTATTATTATGTTTGAAGTAAATTGACTTAATATGAGCTATTATTTTGGCAATTAAGAGGAGTAACACACTTTCTTTTCAAATAAAAAAAAAGTCTTAAAACTTCTAATTACAATATTCAGGAGTATTGATCTTTTTAGTAAAGTTTCCACAATATGCATATTAATAATTAACAACATTGAAAACAATAAAGTTGAATAAAGTTGTTCACTTGTTATGAATGTATATACACAAATCATAGTAACGGTGTTTACAAACATTAATGAATGGCAACAAATAAAAAACTAAATCATAAAGAGATAATTGTTAAATAGCACACCACAAAAGCAAATGAACCTTAAAAAGTTCATTGTCAAAACCATGTCTAAAAGGGACCTTAATGTCACTAGATTCTTTTTTAGGTAAATGAAACCATATGAGTTATTGCTTGGATATTCAAAACTGGGGTATAAAAACCTTATTCAACAAATATTATGAGTGAATCTCGATACCATAAAAAGTGAACCTTAACAAAGCATTATCTATGGACCTTGATGCATAAACTAATTTTAACAACTTTTCTTAGGATTTGGGCTATGTTCAATAAGCCTAACATAAACTCATTGATTATTCATTGGCATGACTTAATAGACTAGCTAGGTTTAACTAGTCATTGATTATCTATGGATCTGGTCATAAGTCATGATTAAGAGTGACTAGTTATAGACATGTTAATTCATTAGATGTTATAAAAAATGGTAGCAACTAGGAGTAGTAAAAAATTACCAAACCTTAGAATGGTTAGGTTTAAACATCCATAAAAATGTTTAACTCATAGCAGGAAACCCACTATCACCCATGTACAGAGACCACTAATAGATTAGGCACAACAAACTATTATGAATAGAAAACAAGCTAATAATGTAGCTTACCTCAATTAGGATGCTTTATAGTGATAATATATTTGTTTTAATATAATCAATCCCTTACATATACCTCTACGAATCAGTTAGGGTTTCGTAGTTACTATAATACTAGGTAATGACTCTTTATCACAAAGTTTTGGACTTTCCCCTTTCACATATAAAAACATAGCCTTTTCCCTTCTAGAAAAGAGGGTGGGTTGGTGCAATATTAGTTATGCTAGTGACTTTAGAACCAAGCTTTGCCTTTTTATCTTTAACTTTTAATACATTATTTTATGATTATTTATGTATTGGTTTAATTTACAGAATGAATCCTTATTTTATTAATGCCACACATATATCCCAAGATGATCCTTGCTTATTTTTAGTTATATGGATCCTTATATGATCTATTTTTTAGCTGGACAGATTCCAAAATGATCTATTTACATCTATATAGATCCCAAGACGATCTCTTTCATTTCAGTTGCATGGTTTCCTAAATGATCATTGCTCATTTTCAATTGTGCGAATCTGTAAATGATCCCTTTTTCATTGCATGAACCTTAAAATGATTCCATTATTTTTATTTAGATTGATCCTAAGATGGTCCCTTTTTATTGAATCCCAAATTGATCCTTTCATTTGTACAGAGGTTAGTCATCTCGTGTTTGACCTAAATTTTTAAGTTTCTTGCATTTTAACACCATCATATTCTTTATAAACTTACTACACAAAGCCTATGAATTTTTTTTCATGGCTTTGTATCGTAAGCATTGTAAAGAAAAGAACAGTTATTATAACCTATTTTTACCCCAAATCTTTTGAAAAAATATACATATTTCCAAAAAAAAAAATTGTTAGTTGGTAAAATATCTCGGGTTTTAAATGAGTAGGACATTATTTTTAATTCAAGAAGAATCAATTATAATTGAAGGAATTAAAGAATCAAAGACTAAATTTATCAAATTAGTTAATTTGAAAGGTCATATTAATTTAACGAGGGACTTAATTGAACAAATATTTGATTTTCATAACTGATTGTGATTTCAATTGAAAGTTTTCATAGCAAAAAAAAAAGCCAATCTTTATCTTTGTTCTATACCAGACCTTAGCTACTAGCCTTTCTAAATTCTCTTGAACCTCACACCTTACCACTATCATTGCACTCAATTTAGGTGTCGGTTCACTATCAGCAACTCATAGTGTTGGCATCATCTAGTCTTCTATGATTTCCTTTTATCCTTTGCAACAAAAGATAATAATAAGGATTGAAACTTTACAGGTGTAAAAGATCAGAAATAGATGTTTAAGTCTTGTTCTTCTCATGCTAATATTAAAAGGTCTACTTCAAAGAAGAGTAAAATAAAAAGCTTCCTTCTAGAAATTCCTAGACCATATCTTAGTAATTTAGATGTAATGAAATCTACAAAATGTCCAAATTATATTGTTGTTATGGCTTTGAAAAGCTGATTGACAAACCTACATTTAAAGTGTTGAACATTTTGTCAAAATAAGTTATTATGATAATTTTGGTGCAAGTGGATGAACCACTTGGTGGACAACATAGAGAACATGAAAGAAAAACTAAACATGGAAGGTCTCATGATAGCCAACCACTCTTTAATTTATTTGACAAATAGATATCAAAACTCATTATAAATAAGACGATTTCCAGCAAGCAAAACAGAAGGAGAAAAGAGACTAGAATAGACAATAGTAAGATAAAAGAAAAAAATACTTGTGCAGCCAAGAAGAAAAGAGAACAACCAACTCTCCACCCCTCATAGAGGTGATAACTTATATACCTCTTCACCATCTTTCCAAGCCCTCTCATCTATCTTCCAACCTTAAAACCAACCCTTAAACATCACCATACAGCTCAGAAAACTTCAGCTGCAATCCTTATAAAACAACCTTGAAAACTCAATCCAAACTAGAACATTATTTGGCTTTTAAGTCATAACTAGAGCTACATACCTAAATTTTAGGTGTTAGTTACCTTTATGAAAAGCTAAGACATATATCTAAACTTTTATGAAAGATGTAACTCAAAGTTCTATGGTTTAGATGCTTTAAATCCAGCTGAAAATAAAGCACAAAACAATGATAGTAATTCATAGCAGCAACAAAAATGTTATCAAGCATTGCTCTTGACTATTCCAGCAATTTTATGAACCTCTTCTCATTCATTGAAGGTTAGTTTCAAACCCAAAATCCTTGGAATGAATATTTTGATTTATCATTAATTTTGATGTGTTTTGTGAGGAGATTTTAGGATTGTGCAATGTTTATTGGATTGATTTTGTGTTGGAATGATGTTGGTCAATTATTTTAATCTTGCATATCTATTCTTACATGTAAGGATTATATGGAATAACATGCTTATAACTGATTTTAGCCTTGTATGTGGGCTTATGTTTATTACTTATTATTATTTTATGCATGCAAAATTAAGATTCTTAAGTGTTTATAACACTTTTGGGGGACAATTAACCTTGTTTGATTTTTATCCATTTTATTGGTAATTACATGTCCCTCATCATTCAAGACATAAAAAATTATCACCGTCAAATTTTGTAAAGGT
>Ga0307511_10001637_pt1 | contig 23678 bp, 14 predicted proteins | sample 13_EM_MG_FD_200266 | JGI IMG/M metagenome (GOLD analysis project Ga0307511, IMG submission 200266) | Populus trichocarpa ectomycorrhiza microbial communities from riparian zone in the Pacific Northwest, United States - 13_EM | ecosystem: Host-associated > Plants > Roots > Unclassified | place... | reverse complement strand
GCGACAGTAGGGCAGCCATTTGGGTATGCCTATACTGCGTTCTGTAACTAGTAGCACGCACGTACTTGCTGGCCGGACCTGGATATGTATGCGTTCGTCACACTATACAGAGTCCCTTGATAATCTAGATCTTTTTTTTTCTTCTTTAAATAGTACAAGAGTAACTAACAATCGGAGTAGCAAGACCAGATACCCTATAACATGGAAAACGGGTGATTTCTTGCTCCTCTCCTATCTAAATTAAACTACTCGTCTTATCTATCTATGGTTTTTTGAACTCGTCCTCTCCATTTCAATTTGTCGTACTCGTTTTATACTTTAAACTTACCATATTCGCATAACTACCCTCCAAACTTGCAATGCTACTCGTCCCTTCGTGCATGAGCTTTCGGCTATTGTACTTGCCCATATGGTAGAATGTGAGCCATCTACCGTAGAAATCCTCGGACAAATATTTACGGTCCGGCGGTTTTTGCCAAAAGTCATCTCAGTGTTTTATTCACGATTAATTACTTTCTTAATCAGGGGTATCTACTGGCTTATGCATGGTCTGCCACCGGTTATACACTCCCTGAATGCAAATATAGCTCTCATGTAAACTAAGTTTCTTCCACTGCGCCAGCCACCCTTGGAATGGGTTTTGTGCTAGAAAACTCTACTGTCAGCAATATCTTTCTTATTCACGATACACCCCCATGGCAAATCCGTCCCGAGTCTGCTTGGCGTCTTATTAGAGATTACTTCCTTACACATTATCTCTTTCTTGCCCGAGAGTTATGGTATCTACACCATGATGGGCACCCCAAATGTATTGCAGAACCTATAACCGATGACCACCGGTGCCATGGAAGTGTTGCATATTCGGGTGACTTGGATAAAACGACAACAGCAAAACGACGAGTGCAAACCGCTCATCTTCCACATCATAGATAACCATCCCCCCCCGAAAATTTAAAAAGTAATAAAAAGAAAAACTCGTGCAGAGTACAAATCAGTAACAGCCACGCGGGTGGGGAGACCCGACAAAGTCTGCACGCAGGTAGAAAGGCCAGAAAGGCATAAACGCAGGTATAAAAAATCGCATGGTAAAAACATTTGGTAAGGGATTCCTGCAAGTACATTTCATCGCTCGGGTATATTCCGCCCGCCCGCCCCCACACACAAAGTATCTCATAACCTAGCTTATCCTGCTGTGTTCCTCGTTGCGCAGAAAACACTACCATCCCATGGCCCCACTTCAAATGCCGCAGTAAAATATATTTGAAATAAATATTGCGACCTAGTTATATGAAGACTACAGGCATATTGATCGCACACCACGTCTCAGTATCTATATCTGGCAAAGTGAACGGTCTCATATCATCAGTGACCAAAACACCAACTTTTCTCACCAACAGTACCTGGAATAAAATATTAGGCGGCAACCCCAGACTTCCTACATATTTATTCAAATATTCACTCAATTCGTTGGGTCGGGATGGCATGATTTCGTGACAAAATGTCCCAAACGGAACCCGCCCTGGCTGGTATCTGAATGCCATTTTGGTCAGATTTGGACTGATCAGCTGACCGACCACCCAGGACAATAGCCCTCCGTGGTTATCCCGTGCGTGGCTAACGAGCACATAGTGAATATGCTCATCAAATGGCGGGAGCGAGTAGCCATACGGGCAGTAGAAGCGGTGGACGAAGTCTGCTGTACGGTTCCCCCCTGCGATATACACAGAGTATGATCCCGATCTGTCGTCCCAGCTGATTGATGTAGTCATAATTACCCTGGGGCAGACTGGCACAACTAGAGCGCCTGTGTCATAGTCGAAGGCAGCATAGTTATCACACAATGTGCCAAGCTCAGATGCATGCATGTCGCCTTTAAGCCAGGACGGTGGCCAGGTGGGGCGCATAAGCTCCACACCCCTACCACGCTGAAGGCTGCTCACTGCCTTCCACGTGGGGATCCAGGATCGAGTGTGGTATGCGCTGTATACGGGTATGTCAACATTGCCATCAGCCTCCGCTTCGCCCACTACGTCTCCTGCAATACCGATATCACCGTAACGTGCGGTGGGGAAGTTGAAAAGTAGCTCGAGCTGCGCGGCGAAATTCAGGTGTTGAACGAGCTGCAACCAGCCACCCTCAATACCCTCGGTCTCGCTATATAGCGGCAACATCCGGCACTTCATGAGATAAGCCAGGCCAGCGATTTTGTCAAGCTCGTTACACGCGTGCCGCCGGCCCATTTCACACGCTAGGTCTAGGATGCTGCTATAGCGGAATGCCTCCGCCTTTGGGTTAAACATCACTGACCTTCCACTCTTCCAGGTATCCCACTGGCGTCTCATCCATCCGTACCTGATAGTAAAAAAGACAAGGTACATTGACGGTGATGGAACTATCAAGACAGCAATCAAGACAAGCAAAAATTCAGGGAAAACTCCCCTTACCCGTAGCCATACAAACTGTCGGAACCACAGTACTGTGGTGAGCCATACCGACAATACCGCTGCCTTGGGAGCCTCAAATTTAGCTAGTTCAAGTGCGCAATCATCTTGGCTCCCGCCTAGTAGTGCTCGCCCCCAACAGTATAAAATCACGGTCACTAAGATTGAACCTCCCAATAAAGCCCAGAAAGATGTAAACCAATGTCTTAGGCGTCTTGCAATGGTGTGCTGTAGACCGGTACCCTGCAGCTGCAGTATTTGCATCTGGGCAACAGTCGCATCTCTAGCAAGGACCGCTATGCAAACTGCTCCTAGTACCGCCCACACCTCCACCACCAGGTTGAGATCATACTCCGTTTTCAGATACTTCAGGACTTCGTCCGCCTGGTCCAGTATGGGCTGGAGGAGCGCAATCTTCCAATGGATGCACCGCATGATGAGCACCCAGCCTGCTGAATACCACCAGAACCACCGATGTATGTTAATTTGGGCTTTGGTGCGTTCCTCGCGCTGACTGCGGAGGGTGGGCCATAGCACATCCAAGATGGATTGTTCGCCCAGGTTGTCTGGTTCTGCATCCGTAACAAGGCGCGCTAGAGGTGCAAGCACCTGCCACATCTGCTGTTGGGTCCCATCAGCTTCATGGACACCCATAGATACCAGCGCCTGTAGGGGTAGTGGGATGTCTTCCGGGATTGCTCCATTAACCATAATATGCTCAGGGCGCGTCTCTTGCAGCGTCCAGGCTCGGTTGAGCCAGTGCCGTGGATCGCCCCACCCGCATAGCTGCAGGGGGCGTCCAAGGCCATTGAAATACCGTAGCACGTAGGTCGCCTGCCGATAGTTGTTACCAATAGTCGGGACATCGATGGACCACTCCTCCAATCGCTGCTGGATTCCTATCTCTGCTGATAGCTGCCACTCGCTCGAGTACAGGCCTCGGCTTGTGTCCTGTTCCATCGTTCGCTGGCGTAAACAGAGTACATCAAGCCAGCAATAGACAGCGCCAGCGCGTAGCGCCTCCCACCGAATCTGCTCGAAGGTAACTCCTTCTGGTAGTGGGACTGGCCACCGATAGTTGTTGATTGGAGTCATCCACCGCTTCATGTCGGCTGTCCAGCTGTGCGAGATGGCCCAGTACCCGCCAGCAGGCACACGAGGCGTGCCGTCAGCCCCAGCAAATGCATCCACGTCAACAACTCTGTTGTTAACCAAGTCCCACAGCCTCCTTGGGAAAATACTGTATGGGTTCTTGATGCTATGAGTATCATTCACCCGTCCAGGAAGTGAGCCTATTGCAACAGCCTTTGGGCGCGGTAACACCACGCACTTGCGCACGCAATAGTCTGTGTGCCTAGTTAACAGTACCCCCTCCACCCACACTGCCGTTGCAACCTGGGCCAGCGCTGTCCCAAGGTCCATTTCTTTATCGCCTTTCAGCGTTACATAGTCTACCACATCACCGACAAACCGCGGGGACTGTGACGAAAGTATTATGTCGGAGGCCTCCAGCATTTCCTTTGGCCACACCGCTGACAATGCATCTATAATCAGCGCTCGGGGTGCCTCCGCACGAGGCAAGGATGCTGCAGCAGTAGATAAAGGAGAGACTGTGACAGGGTGCTGGCTACGAACACCCCAAGAGGTGGAATGGGTTCCTCCACACGCGATCATGACCTTCTCCGTAATGTCAGACTGGGAGGGGTCGGTGTAGTCAAAGCCCACTTTCCCTGCAAAATCGAGCGGCTGAGCCCAGTATTTTGCGATAGACGGGTACGCTTCGCCTGGTACTGGGTACGTATAGGTACGCAGAAATTTAATCATAGCGGATTCACAGTACATACCGTGTACCAGCCGGATGCAGTGAATGTCGCGTACCTATTAGATCAATATAAATGTCTGGGTATCGAACTGGAATTGAAAGTGCGTTATTTTTATCGCCGGTGGAATCCTTGGACACCTGACGTGCGCCAACGTGGACTTCTACCCTATAAGCACACAATACTGTATTCTTTTGGTAATCCAAATAACCCTTGGCACGGCCACCCACTCATCGTGCATACACAGAATTCACAGAGATTATTTCTTTTGTTTTGGAGCAATAGAAACAATAAGAACAATAGCATTTATGCACAATGGGTGGGTGTCTAACCACATTGTTTGAGCTAGCATAGGGGTGCCAAACAATAATAACCGATCCGATCAAAAGCATAATGGGCTCATATTATTTGAGTTGGTAAATGGTTGAGCACTACTGTAGTGTTGTATTCCAAAGCTAACAGATTTATGGGTCAATCCTGGAGTCACATCCTCGTTGTTGGGGGTTTGAAGCTCTATAATTTGTAGGGTCTCCAAACCCAGTAAGGGAATATTTACAAGCTTGTTTTATTACTCGGAGAAGGAGAGGCGCTTATTCACTTATATTGGTGGAGATTGAAAAGGGGGTCAGAGCAAATAGGAGAATTTGATAGCAGAATTAGAGAGGTTGAAAACAAAGCAAGAGAAAACAATGACATCAGTAAAAGCAGGAGGGTGGAAATAAGTAGTCTCTAGTTGCTGGCCCATCCATAAAAAGACTCTAGGTACGAAAAGAGTGGGGGTAAGAAAAAGAAGTTTGTGCTGGTTTTGTTATACTTCTGCCTCTTTTGTTGCTTATGTGTTGTTCTGTAGTTACTACTTCTCTTATACGCTTAGGGAGGGGAGGTTTGTGGGGCAAGAAAATTGTGTGGGGAACTGCAGATTTATTAATCTGAGATGGTAGGTGGGAGGGTATAAGATGTCACGACCGCTTTCCGGGTGCATTCTAGGGACAATATCATTGCTTGTCCATCTAGGTAGGGCGCACGCGACCCAACATATATACAGTAAAGTCTCGTTCTAAACAACCCTAACATAAGAAACTCTCGTTATAGACAGCTTTGCTAAATAATACATATACAAGTGGGAGTTTCTTATAACGAAGGGAAGGGTAACTTTGGTATTTTAGTCTGAATATTGGATTATCAGACCAGCCCATTGCCATTTTGAGCATATACAGCCCCGTCGCGTTGCGTTATAAGAAACTCCATACCTGTCCTTGTTATAACGATACTTCACTGTACTAGCTGGGCTACATGCCACACGGTCGTTCTGACATATGTTATTTGTATTCCTATTCCCTCATCGACCCACATAACCTTAATCGCCGCACCGACCCACATTAGCTGCTTCACACCTCGGGGCATTGACGGCAACATTACCTCATTCTAATTGAGGAAGGGCAGGCTTTTCTTTCCCTTTAGTATGTAGGCTTCTTGGTTTCGCCCCTTGTTTCTATTATCGGCTTCTTTGCTTTCTGAGTGGGGGTGTTGGCTTTTATCCTCAGGTTCTTTTTTGAGATGATATTTCTTTTGCCTTTGGTGGAGCTAAGGTGGTGGTATATCTTACAGTGTATACGGACGAGTCGCTTCTGCGGAAAAATTGAGGGGTTTGGCGTAGCCTGGAAATTAACTATTATTTATAGGATACTTGTTGATAGCTTTTTTTTGATATGCTGAATTATCTATTTAGGTATATACATCCGTGCGTAGCTTCCTTATTGTCTTCCTAATGCTCAATACCGTGATAGTAGTACCTTACAAATTACTAGGAGTGTCCATGTTCTCCGACCTCTCACATAAATCGGTACCGATTTAGACTTGGGTTCGCTCTTGCCCCTGAATTCACCTCTGCCAGAGCTTCAAAATCTTGATTGGAACCTTTTGTGAAGCCGAATTCAAGATATACGTGCTCTATAGCCATGACGCACCGAAACCGGCGTATTCTGTGAATCGCAAATAGTGCAGGCATGGGAAGAGAACGGCATCTTCAAAATTGCGTAAATATAGTGTGCTACTGTGGGGTGGTGGGGCGTTATCCGGAGGAGGGGCTATGTATGAAAGTGGGCCGCGGAAGTGCTCCGCCACTGCCTGCCGCCACTAAGTGGCAGACCGTTGGATTAATTAAGTAGGTATGGCGGATCAGGGTAATCTGAGGTTGACCTCTACGTCCTACATGCGCTAAGGTGCGTTTGGGGAGGTACAATAAGATACCTGAGTGCCTATGTAGCTAATGCTCTTAGGTGTAACCAAATAAGAAATGCAGAAACAGAAATTGCCTCGCCATGGCCTTATGCTTTCTGCGGGCCAGGGGAAGGGCCGGAAGGGGCGTGGCGGGGGAGGCACCATATATGTACGGGGAGGGTCGGTAGGGACGTGGAGGTGGAAGCATACATTTATTAGGGGATGGACCGGCAGTGGGTGTGGCGGTGGAAGAGGGGTATTTCATTAGATATTTCTTTGGTTTGGAAGGCTGGACGTTTATGTAGCCCGTTTTCCCGTGGGTACACCCCCCCGACCCGAAGGGGAGGGAGGGGGGCGCCGCATAGCCTTAGGCTGATTAGGCGTATAGACTCCAAAAAAAAAAATTGCTTTCTGCGAATATGTGAGCTTTAAAATCAACAAAAAAATAATGAAAGACACGGAAATTCCGCCGCAATAAATATATGTCCCCCAAAACCAGCACCACACTCCTGCTAATATATACAGTCATGCGCCTAATGGGCAGTCTCATTGCTGTTGAGATTGAGTGCCAATGTGATAATCCTTGAAATCCCTCGCCTTCACACCCCGGTGGAACAAAATGTCGAGTTCCTCGTATGTTCGGTTCTTCTATATTAGTTAAACCACGCAGTCAGTGTCCCCTCCGAAAAAAAAAAACTATCACACGGAGCCATCAAGATGGGCTCAAAGAAAATAACGTACAGTTTCCGGAACCCTGAAGTAAGCCCAAACCCAACTACATGCCGCCAACCCACCGAAAAAAAATCCAAGCTTGCCGCGCAAATTTGCTTGTTCCGGATTTATCAGGTAAGGCACGGCCACGGTCATCCCGATACCAACAAACGCCTGGACTGCCGTAGCGAAGGCAATTGTTTTGCCTCTGACACGCGTGGCCGATGTTTCGCATAAAATTGTAAATCCAATAGGACCGATGGTGAAGTTATAGAAAAAGTTCCAGACAATCATCAAGGATGCCTGAACCCACATCACCCCTGGTCGGCTACGGACACAATCGAGAATACCAATCAGAAATTGCATGGCCGCTAGTAAGACGAGGCCATTGTTGTAGATTGTTCGGCGACCGAAGTGAACAAGCAAGACCCATGATAGACATGCCCCTAATATACCTACAGCGAGAAAGCCAAGGCTCACATTGAAGGCTTGATCCGTGGCCAAGCCGGCCTCTGGAACAGTAATTCTATCAGTGCCGTGTCTAAGTAGATCTAAATGATGGGGGCTAATCGCAGACATACGTTGGAAAAAATATGTGGCATAACCAATCAAATAGATGCCAGACAAGACCTGAACCGTATAAACCCCAGTAGTGATCTCGGTTCGTCGCAAGTTTACCTTGTTAAAAATGTCACGGTATGTGCTACCTGCATGCATTTCATTTTCAACCATATTCGTCTGGACAATGGAGGCGAGCACTGGCTTCACGTTGACATTGGAGGAGGCAAGGCTTTTCAAGGATTTCTCTGCCTCGAGGAGCCTCCCTTGTCTGGCCAACCACCATGGACCTAGAAGCAGTCCCAGTGTTAGTAAAGCAATGAAAGCAGACTGTGTGATAAGTAGGAAACGAACTCTCAGGAGCGAACGGCAAGCCTATCAATATGATCACGGGCCAAAACCACTGCAAGGCAAAAGGGAGCCTGTAAGCCCAATGTGAATCTAGTTTCTGCGTCCCCGCACAGACAACATTTGCTAGAAATTGTCCCACGACAATGGAAAGATTGATATTAGCCGTCAGAATGCCCCTGAGCGCAACAGGGCAGACCTCAGAAGCATAGGCTGGGGTGATCACAGCGTAAAACCCGAGGACCAGCCCACCAACCAGCTCACCAACCAAGAGCACTTGCAAAGATTGAGAGAAGAACTGAATAAAGATACATCCTATGGTGCCAATGACACAAACACCAAACGTCCTCTTGCGACCAAACCATTCCATGGGATATCCTGCACCAAGCGAGCCTACGACCTGCCCAATCGGAACACCCATCATCAGCCCAGTCTGCCACGCCGCAGAAATAGTATACTCCCCTTTATACAGATGGCCAAAGTCCCGCTGGAAAGCTGGCATAGCGAGGAGGTTACCCATGACTTGGGGGTCATAGGCAGTCATAAGCTGCCCGAGGCAGAAGAAGACGGCCCAGAATGTAGCGCGCCTATAGAGAGAAATTGCCTGCACGAAAGTGAGTGCCGTTTCGGGCCGAGCGGTCAGACTGGTGGCTTCTTCCATCTGACTCCAGGAACGTGCAATTGATTTTGTGAGAATTATACGCCTTGTGTATAGACGCACACTAGAAGTTTGCAGGTTCGCGCTCGTATGTGGCAATTCGATTGTCACGGTGTGGTTAATAGTATATATTAATTAATATTTTTGTTATGCATAGAGACCCGATCAGGTAATGGTACACATTCCCAAATGGAAAGCGGGGTAATTCGTGCACACAACTGCAGGTTCACACAGAGTGGAGGTGGAGCACACGAACCATGATGCCGTTGTCTCATGTAGTCAGGCGTCTGAGTCCATAAAAAAAAGTGCTAGCGGACGATAAGTGGCAACCGCGGGACATCCCGCTTGTAAGTTACCTACCCCTGCTCGACTTGTCATGTCGTGTACGGTAGTGCTACATCCACTGTGAGTAGCGTTTAGAATAGGGTGATCAAAGCCTGCTGAGGGCCAAACCACCCAGGATGCTTAAAGAGGGTGTGATCTGTACTCAGGGTAATGCATGCTCTCGTGCTACCCGTCATGATCTTGCACGTGGTTTTTAAAGCGGCCAGAGTGCGTGGATCACGAGAAGTCTCACTTTAGAAATGGCATGGTTGCTCGCAGCTTGAGAAGTTCGTCTTGTGCCACCTCGAACCCATGTACTGTAAAAGCTTGTGTGTTGCAACCGAATTTACAAGAAATGTTTCAAATTTGAATCCCCGAATCAGATCTGACACAACCACAGTGTTAACGACGTCGACATTGGAGGATCGTGCGCAAGCATATATATGTGCTTTTTATCTACCCAGCTAGCTTCGACACGCCGCTGTCAAGAACGTGTAAAGTGTTTGTATATGCGGAGTTAGAAAATCACCCCTCTGGTGGAGCTGGGCTAAAAACACAGCTGAACCAATATATATGATCCATATTTAACCTGAAAGTGCTAGGTAGGTGGGTTGAGTTGAGGGTATTCTCTGATACTGATCCGTGCGGATAAATTTTTGCCCTCTTCACGAAATTGGGAAACAGACTGGGCTTTGTCTTAGCGGCGGGAGTTATAAGTGCGGAGTTTTTGTTCCCTAGGTGTGCGGCAGGAAGGTATGCAGTGCGTAACTATACTTCTATTGCATACGTATGAATTCAGCAAAGTGAGAGCGTATCAAGTAGTCTGGGGTATCAAGGTTATCAGCACTGTCACATCCCATCCAAATGTAGGTATCTACGGAGTAGCTTACCCTCTATCCCTCTACCCAAGCAAAAGAAAAACATACATAAATCTCGCTCACAACGAGCCCGTCTAATCAAACCAATCAAACGGTTTAATGTAAATAAATGCTTCTAGAAAGTTTTTCAATAAGTAAGTCTAGGACGAGCAGACAGGTACGAAACCTTCCTTTCAGCTTTATGTTTCTACTTGGCAAAAGGACCTGTGTCTGTCTGTCTGGTGCTAGTCTCGTAGCCATGCTGGGATTTAGAGTCTAGAGGTTGCTTTTCAAAGGTATAGTTACCTCGTATCACGATCAGCTATACTTGAGAAAACCTACTACCCATTACGTTCAGTTATTGAGGTAGTATTGGATCACTAAGGTAGATGTTAAAAGTAGTTAGTTAGCTGCCAATAGCTGTCAAGGTGAGGGAAGGTTACCATTCATAATATCTGTATATACTTACTTCATACCTACTATGTATCTAAATACAGTCTCGAAAGTATACATACCCGAGCATCGATATTCATATCCATCCAGCGAAAGTAGAAGTAGAAATTAATACGGGGCTATCTCCGGTACTGTTCAAACTTCCGTCCAGGGGTATCTAAACCCAAGCCCTACTATCTCGTTCCTGTGCCCTCCTATCCATAAACGTGTTATGAAACCCAGAGAAAGTAAACCCGCTGAAACCCTGAAACTCTGGTCTTCTCTAGTTAACGCTCCTATAACCTCCCAGAGTTGCAAAATCTTAGACTTAGGGACTGTTAATTTCAGGCACGTACATTTACTTACGTTCCTACGAATCCCCGTTAATCTACGCACCCAACTCTGCCCAACCCCCAGCCACGACCAAAGATCCAAGACTACATAAACCCAACAAGCTTTCTCACCCCATCAAAAAGAAAGCTCTGTGAGGTAAGGGTAATCGATTCCTATCCAAGTACGGCATGAAAACGAACAGAACAAAAGCCCCCACCGAATGGCTCTGTCTCCAGCTCCGGATCCAACTCTGACCCCAATTCTGAAGACTCAACCCATGTCCCATTCTCTTTTCTCTCGTTTTTTTTCATACTACTATGACTAGTGAACAGCCTCGGAGATAGTTCTGCACCCAATATCAAGTGTGCCATTCAACATTCATATCTGCGGTGCTGTGGTTCTAGTCCCACCTTGAAGTTCATATCACATAATAGAGACTTGGCGACACCACAAATCAACGAAATTGTATTATTAATTATAATGGCGCGGCTCTATAACCATGCTTGAGGACAAACCGCGACTGAAATTCACATCCCACTGTAGTACATTGGTTTATATGGGTGCCCATTGTGATCCTGACTAAAGGTTTCAACTTTAGTCCAAGTTTAGGTCCAAGTCGTGAAGTTGCAGACCAAGTTAGACCTGCTAATGGCTCGCGGATACTTTTAGTGGATTTCACAAATTGGGGCGTTTTTGGAGATAAGCTCCGTAGAGACTCACCATTAGCCGAGGGAAGGAGACCTGTACTCTCTTACATCCTAATAGATACATAGGGCCTTGAGTGATCCATCGAACCTATTGGAGTAGGTTAACACCTGGATAGAGTGCTTATAGGGTGGCATATGTTAATGGGGGGTTCATCGGGTACTTTTCTGCTCGGATTCATATGCAGTGGTGTAAGGACATTTTTGCCGCCGAGTTAGTATTTATGATATAGAGCGGGTCCGATATACCAGTAGTAGACACTAAGGCTTGGCATTGCCTAATAGGGAGCCTGTAGTCTTTGCCACATCACGAGACCACAACCCCATCCCTATTTTTCACATCGCGTGACCCTTATGAGCTCTTACTCGCACCAAGTCTGGCTCCAATATCCTGGAAGTTCTGGAACCGATGAGGAGGGGATGCGCCTGCAGACATCAATCACACGACACTCTCACAAAGGCTGATAGTGATCGAAGTTGTTTCGCTATGGGATGCCAGCAAATTCTAAGGGAGCCGCCTCGGAGCCAACTTCTCGCTACGAAATAGCTGTTATCCTCAGCCTTCGCTTTGTATGTACTAGGATCGACTGCGTTTGCATATTTTATGGTCAAAGTGCGACCAATGTAGTAGCAGGGCAGCTATCTACCTTCCACACCGCTATAACTTTTTTTAATGCGCTCCGCAATTCGCCCATATAATGTCTTTGGAAGTCACCCAAATATCAAGGCATATGTGAACACAGCAATGGTAAGCTTATTTTCCTATATTTATTTGCTCAGATGCTGAGGTAAGAAAGTACTGACATCGATTGGTCTTTGCCCGTGTTAAGCAACCGTATTATTCCCACCGAGCTTCTTTTCCTCAAGAGTTGCCAAATGGCTGTACATCGAAATTGGGGAACCTGCGGCTTACAACCATATTTTGGCAATCTCCACAGAATAGATGGTGGACCTTCTGTGATTTTGACTAGGATCAACCGCAAAGCATGCCCTATGCCTATTCCCCATGCAGAACGCAGATTTGGGGGCTTATAACCTCGAGAAGAAAAGCGCAACCGTGGACTACCTTGTATTTCTAGCTAGATACCCTAGGTCTACGGCAGAAGAAACGAGAACAGCATCCCAAGAAAGTCCGAACTTCCGAGTGGAAACCAGATGTGCCCGCTACCGGACAGACATACCTGATATCAGAGGATTATTCGGTATTTCAATAGGCTTGGGAAACCCTTCAGCCCATTCAATTGGATTGCGAGAGGCATTGGTTGAACCGAGTGTGGACACTGCAAGAAATCTCCTGCTCCTCCTCATCCTCAACCTCAACCTCAACCTCAACCAAGCAAGATATCCTATTCAATAACTTCATATCCCACCAGCAGCCAGCACCAACCTCCTTCTATGACCACCCAATACGCTGCATGGCTGTCAGGAATAGGGGCCCCAGGAGCGCCACGGCGGTTTCAAGCCCAGCACCCCCTCCTTCTCTACCTCAACCCAAAGTCCCCATTCGATGGCTCTGCCTCAAGCCTCGTATCCAGCTCTGGCTCCGGCTCCGGCTCCAGAGGCTCTACCCTTTCTATTTTAGAGACTTCTGATGCTTTTGTAGTCGAGGAGTGCGAAATTCATGTAGGAACATATCTACGCAACGAGAAAGAGGAATATATCAGGTAGATTGTACAGGTGAACTCACCGAGCCAGCGGTCACAACTGGACATATCACACTCAGGATTGTTCCTTGAGTTTTGTTCCCCGAGATATCGATGGCCACGCAAAATTTGTGAACCCTACCTCTGGTTCCCCAACTTGGAAAATACACTCCCACCCCCAGTGCATCCAGCGGCTGGGTGATAGGGAGGCGGAGAGACGTGCAACCCAACCAAGAAACCCTTGTGGTCTCGATTATATGTAACTCCAAGGTTACAAGTACGGAGGACAACCCCGATGGCGATGGGTACGAAAATTGCGGTGGTGGTGAGCATGTTGGGCTGTTGAAAGAGTCGGGGTGTTTGGCATAAGGGTTAATTTTTATGGCCCTTGTAGTATGCATGTGGCCTCAAAAGAGAAGGAGGGGGTACGGTGAGGCGAGGATAAGGGTGTGCAGAAGGCCACACCTATCCCTGTGATTACTACCATCACATAGACGGACTTGAACGAAATGGAAGTGGGGTTTGACAGGTTGGAGAGGCGATGGAAGAGAAGCAGAAGAAGGATAAGGGAAAAGCAAAAGAGTTTAAAGACAGGAGCTCGGTGGAAGACGCATAGTCCCAGAAAGAGGATATGACGATAGCAGATTAGTGAGGAGGCAGTGGAAGACATGGCCTGTAACCCCTCCACCAGAAAACCGGCTGCCAAACGCCAGCCATATTGCAGGGTCATGAGGGGTCCTCCTTTCCGAACTTCCCTTCTCCCCAACCTAGACGAGCCCCATTTCCCTACACCTCACCGCCACTGATACAGTCATAATTTTCCAAGCACCCACGCCAACTGCTAATCGACGGCGACCAAGAACCTCAGGCTCACCCGCCCTTTCTCTTTGACTCTAAACTGAGTCTCTATCGCCAGGCATGGACATCGTCTGGCAAAAAAATCTGCAATAACCAACACCGATGACCTATACACACCTACACAGCTATCCAGCACCTCAGTCCCGATATCAAAAACCCTAATCCCCCAGCCCAACATGCCATGAAAGAACTTAAGGCATGCCTTAAGGAGGGCCGCGTGGACAATTACTAGCCGAGGCAGTCTCCGTGCTGAAAAGTCGAGGGTGACAACAAAATTTACTCTGCCTCTTCGATTAAAGGCGCCGGCGGTGATGGAAGGATACGAGGAGAGATATGGAGCAGGATATGAGGAGGAATATAAGGAGGAATATAAGGGAGGCGGGGATCTGTAATGGTCTCACGCTATTTGTGAAATACATTGCGAGCGAAGGGCCAGGAACCGAATATGAGGGGGTATCACCAGAGCCTCCTACTCGTGTTGCACAAAAGAGAAGAAACAGACATCAGCACGCACAGAGCCCCCAACCAAGAGACCAAAACGACCATTGAGGTACCAACATTCCAGAAATGAAAAACGAGTCGAGGGGGTTACGGAGTTGTTAGGGAGGGCCATTGGAGGGGAGAAGTGAATTGGGTTAGGCAAAGATGTTCGATGCGCTGCCAGCAAGTATTCATGGTAACAACGAGAGATTGAAAGCAGCGTCGTGGGTCGTCCATGCGTACAACGGTGGTCGAAAGGGGACCCTGATGTTGTTTCCGATAGGGTTTGGGGAGGTAACTAATCCTGATATAAAAATATAAGCAGATAGTTTCATTTGGCACTTGAGGCGAACCGCGAAAATATCCCGTTACCCTGAACCGGGGATCATATTAGATGCGATCGATTCCTTTACAGGCCAGATGTGAGAATTTTAGCAAAACGCTGATCAGGTGCCTTTGCTCTGAGCTTACTAGAGCAGATACCACCAAATATTCAACCCTGACCAAATAATTGCCCATGAAGATTTGTCCCTCCGGCGAAGCAGGCCACAAAAAATTTTGATTTCCAACTGGCGGTTGTGAAGTCTTTGGTTCTTTAGTCGAATACTTTGGTAAGAATTGTGAACACTAAGCAGGGATCTTCATGCAGCATGCAGCAACCAACGATGATCTCCACATCCTAATGCAACCTCTCCATGCCCATGCCGCATGCATCTACCAAGGCACCTACCATTGGTCTCTTTCCTGATATCACTCCTCAACGCACTTCTTATACCAAGCTCTACTCCTACGCACCATCACCAACTCCAGTCATATTAATATTCCCAACGTAAGAGGCGTAGGCCTGAATCTCACCCACTCGCCCTTGTATAGATGTGTATATACATTATGCCTCCCCTTACCCGTTGGGTCCTGGAAGGGTTGTTAGCTATGCCTACAGTTAGTGAAGTCGAAGATATCTATCTCCCACCATACCCGCTTCATCCCAGTAACTAACTGGTGCTTAGAGGGAGATCGTGTCAGCTAACTACTTAATACCGGGTGAGTCCATGGATGGACCTACCTTGTGTAGGGGTTCCTTTTAACGTCTAACAACCGGCAGTCAGCCTTGGGCTATGACCGGGTTTATAGGGGTTGTCAGCAATTAATAAAGCCGCTAGGTACTAACCAAATAGAGGTTGTAATGTAACCCGATTTGTATCTACCGATATGCTTCGTTCAAGCGAAAAGCCCTTAAGAGCCGAATTTGAGGGAATGATAGATGATATCTGCACAATTGTGGCACTGGGATGGACAGGGTCCACATAAAGAGATGTTTGAGGAGGATCGGAAAGTGCCTGAGAGGACCTACAAAATCGTTATTGAGTCTAGATATATCATGAGCATGTTATCTTAGGAAACCTGAATTACTTGTATCCACATCCATACGGAACGTATGACGAGCCACCCAGAAACTCGGGTGGATTCAATAATCGGCAAGTTAATCTGCCGCTCCGCGCGAGGCAAATATATTCGCTAAATAAAGGAGATTAGAGCAAAGAAAAGAGAGTCAGGATAATATTCCACCTTTCTCTTGGACTACAACGGCCCCTTCTCCGGCGCTCTCCCCGCCTTCCCCCGCCTAGGGTAGGCTAAGGCTGATCGCCTGCAAGTTAAGCATGCCTTATTTATTTAACCTTAGTAAAATCTCTCATTCATTACAAAGGTGCTTGAGCAGTTTCCTAAATTGCTGACTTCTCCTCCCCCTTCTCCTTCTCCTCCTCAACCTCAACAAAGCGAAAGTTCCCCTTTGATGACTCTATCTTCCTATCCAGCCAGCGGCCAGCACCAACCTCCTCCTATGACCACCCAGTGCGCTCAGCTAAGGGCCATACCTTCAGCACTAGGGGTGCCGGGAGCACCGCGGCGGTTTATGAGCCCAGTACCTCCTCCTTCCCCTCAACCCCAACAAAGCCAAAGATCCTATTCGATTGCTCTGCCTTCAGCCTCATATCCATCTAGCCCCAGATTCTCAACCCTTCCTATTTTAGAAGTTTTTGGTGCGTTTGTAGTCGAGGAGTGCGAGATTTTTGAAGGAACATACCTACGCAATGGAAAAGAGGAATATCAGGTATATTATACAAGTGGACTCACCGAGTCAGCAGTCACAACTGGACATATCATACCCAAGATTGTTCCTCGAGTTTTGTTTCCCGAGATATAGGGTGGACGATGGCCCGGGGATAGGAACGCAAAATTGTGACAATACATATATTCTGCCTCTGGTTCTTCAGCCTGGAAAATACATCCTCGTCACTCACGGCCTCAGTGCCTCCAGCGGCTGGGTCCTAGGAAGGCGGAGGGGCGTACATTTCAAGGAAGAAACCCTCGTGGCCTCCCCTTATAGCTCCAAGTTTACAAGTACTGAGGATAACAACCCCCATGGATATGGGCATGGCGTGTGCGGATATGTTATTGAGAAGGCGGGGGTGTGAATACAGGAGATATTGAGCAGTTAAAGGAGTCGGGGTGTTTGTTCAGCGGGATGAAATGTTACTTTCTCTAATGTGAAGTCACAGATTTTAGAATACAGAGGATATTAGAGTTAGGGTGTTGTTAAGAGGAGTAGCTATGTTTCCTTGGGGCGTGCGGCACATGTTCGGTACTAAAACCACGAAACAAATTCATAGGGTTCTATATAGCCATTAAGCTAAGTAGCCTAGTTGGATATTAAGCGATTTAGGTGTCCTTTCCTGACTAAGTATTGCACTCCTCAATCACTATAGTACCAAATTCCTATGATGGAGAGTGAACTGTGAGTAATTTGACCTCCGACTTGTAGTGTTACGAGTACAACTAGGAGTACTTGTATGCCTACTTCGGAGAATGAAGACCCCCAGTCACACTAAAAGTGCTACGTCTTGGCTTATGCTCTGCCTTCCATGGTCAGACTTTGACTTGGATTTTGCCGGGAAACCAGGCGTTACAGCAAAATTGTTTCCCAAGATTTAGTTTGCCAGGAAGGTTGAGAACTATCTGGGTAAAACACATGATCGACGCTCATATGTCAAGCTAGGTACGGATTTTCTCATGATAGATGTTTTTCTTTTGGTCAACGAATGCGAGGTTTATAGGCTTAGAATGGGGTGTTGGGAGCACATTTGCTCTTGGGAGGGAATCCGAGGAAAGTGGCTCCCATTATGAGAACATGAGGAGGTAATGAGGTTTTTCTTAGGCCATTACCATCTTTGTTTCAGGTCTTTACAGTGAAGGTGATTGGGCGCCATATCTAGTGTCACAAGGGCAGTCTCGGATCTGTGAAATGCATCGATTTTAAAAATTATTATAAAGTAGCACGCCTGTGATTCAATTGGCATTTTGGGCGAACAGCCCACGTGGTAGTTACCCTGAACCTAGGGATTATTTTTAGATAAAGGCCAGATGTGTTAGAATATAAGCAAAAACTCCGATTCGGCGCTTTTGCCCCGAACTTACATTGACCAGATTCCACCAAAACACTTACTTGAGCTTGGCCAAAAAATTGTTCATGAAAATTTGATCTTGAGAAAATCCACAGCCTGCAAAAAGGTTAGGGTTCTTTAGTTGAATAACTTTAGCACATCAAGCAATAATTGTGAACAGTGTTACAATTATTTATGAAGCAACTAGTTATCACCACTCGACCGCAACTTTCCCATGCACCCCACGTGCATCTACCTACCACTATTACATGGCGAAGGGCTTCAAGAGGGGTTCCAAATTCTACTCAAAAGGAACACACTTATGTAAGGCAAAGCTTTCCATCATAACTATAGTGACTTTGGTGACTTTGGAAGCCGACCACCAGCCTGAAGGCAGCCCTTTTTTGGTATATGGCCCCTCAACACCTCAACACCACTACTACTACATTAGGTAGTCTAACCTCTTTACAATCCCCACCTCCCAACCAAGCCCCTTTCAAGCCGATATCAAGAAATATAGTCCTCCGAATTACCATAAAAAAGACGGAATACTATCGAAATCATAGTCGGGAAAATAGGCAGGCCTAGAGATTAGTCCTACCTCCCATGCTTCTTAATTCTGAGTTATATCATAGGGAATATTTAAAAGTCTGGAAAGTATATGAAGGCCCTTGCCTTATACTCCAAAATACCTATCTCCATCAAAGCATGCTTGATTTATATTTTCAGCTGAATAGAGCTAAACCATGAATGCTAGTTTGATCTAGCACTGACCGAATCAAAATATCCAAACCTATTTTCTTTCTGAAGGATGGATAAGCAGAAAAAAATACACTTGAAAGAGCCTCTTTTTTGTTAGAAGTTTGCGCAGATGGAGGGGAGATGGTGATGTTTTCAGGTTTAATCAACACGCTACGCCGATTTGAGTGAGAATATCAGATTCTTATAAAAAGCCCTTTTGTTTATTGATAGTTGCACTTGTTTTTTTTTTTAACCCAAAGAAGTAAATCATACCTATACCTATACCTATTCCTATTGATATATTTGTTAAGTCAAACAATCCAGCAATCCCTACGTTCAGCTACCCTGCACTGCTACTATAATTACCTAGCTCTTGCTCTCGCTGCTGACCATTGCTGCTGCCATTACCTATAGCTGCTTCTATCTTCTACATCACTAGTGCTGGTGCTACTACTTATATTCTATAAACAATATAAATCATTAAATATCATCAAATAGTCAAAAAACAAGTCTACCTCAACTCACCCAAACTCCGATACCCGCACAACCAACTACCTACTCCTCCTTTTGATTCCATCTCCGTTGTAGCATTGTGGGGGGAACAGAGACTCCGTGAACTCTAGGGAGTTTTGAAGAATGGATTACCTATACCTAACCCAGCAAGGACTTGCGACTTTAGCGGCGAAAAATACTCTCCTCCTCCTCTTCCTCCTCTTCCTCCTCTCTATTATGTCCTCCCACAATAGGAACAAGAACTTCCCATCGGCGCCATACCTATCGTCAGTCCTTATCTAGCCACTCTCTAAACTGCACATAAATTGCCGAATACGCAATCAGTAAATAAGTTTAAGCTAGCTTCGAACAAATTCGCCACCATCACCATCGAGCGATATTGACCAACCATCATAATTACTGAACCAGACCAGACCTATCTACTCTTTACCCTAGACCTGACCTGACCACGACGCAAGGGCATAGAGGTACATATGTATCTAGAGGCTGGGTAGAGCAGGGCAGGGCAGGGCAGTTTGACGTACTGGTAGCTGATGTTACGTGTATATGTGTATGTGTGACATGTGTCTATGTACATACAGTAAGTAGGGGCAAATTTACCTTTTTTTTTTTTTTACATTTTTTTTTTGGGGGGGGATGATTAATGCTGGTTTGGTTACCCTGAATACACTACTTCGACACAATCCTTACCCAACCCTACCCGCTACATGTATGTACATACCCAATCAACCATAACCAATTATCATGATCCGTCCCTGGCATAGAGAAGAGAGAGACTAAGCCATTCCTACAGTAAATACCTAACTTGTATAGATACGAGACGATCTGCCTACCTCCCGACATACCTACTTCCAATAATATTCAATCCCCCATCTCAACTCCGTATACATCACCACCTATATATATAGTATTCATAGCTCAACCCACTCAAATTCTATATATGTATTCTCTAGTTTTGGTGGTGCTTTTAGCTAACCCAACCTAGCCTCTCTACAAAGCTCCAGATACTATCCTACTACTAGTAGATATCTAATCCCACCCCACTGTTTGCCTACAAATATTTTTTCCGCCGATAACTCCTCAGCGTCGAGTCGAATCTAGATCTAGATATCTAGACTACCTCCTATCCCAGCCCTTATAAAAACAAAACCTTGTGACAAAAGAAAGAAAAAGAAAAGAAAAGAAAGGAAAAGAAAATCCAGATAAAAGCTCTACAGTACTTCCACCCCCACCCTATCCCTCCGCTTCCCCCTCCTCCGCCCCATGCGCATTAGATTTATGCTTCGGCACAAACGTAAACCCGTCCGGCGCCTTCCCCAAAAACATCTCACTAATCTTCAACCAGTCCTTACAATCCCCACTTGCCAACAACCCCTCCCTATCGTCCCTGCCCCTCCACACCGGCGGACGGTCCTGAATCCTCGGCGGCAAATACTCCAGCACTCCCACGGGCACATATCTACATGTAAAGCTCAGCCACTCGAGTAAAAACCTCCTTGTCGTCCCCACGCCAAACTCATCCGCGCCCCACGTCTCCAGCCCCATGCGGACAAAGTCCTTAACGTACTCGAGTCGCTCGCTGCCGGATTTATCCAGATACTGCTCCTTCTCTATTTCCTCAAAAATCCACGGTTTAATCAGGGCCCCGCGCGCGACCATAACGGACGAGAGCGCCGGAGCGGCAGTGAGGTGGGCGTAGTAATCATGGTGAGAGTAAACGTCTCCATTACCAATAAAGTGCATACTCCTCCCCAGCTTCCCCTCCCCCGACGAGTCAACCGTGCTAGACACCGTCGCCTGCGGGAGATCATGCCCCTCTTTCCACCCCGCTGTATCAACCTCCATATTCCCCTCCTTCTTTAACCCCTCAATGAGGGCCGCACACTCGGCAATATACCCCCAATCCGCTTCCCGCGTATACCTCTGCTGCCGACTCCGCCCATGCAAAGTCACAGCACTAACATCCCCGGCGCTCCAGAGCTTCTGCAGCAGCTTCTTCGCGGAGGGGGCGGCGTCTTTCGTCCCCATGCGAATCTTACATGTGATGGGTGTGTCTCCGGAAACATACGCCATCCCCTTGAGCATCTTGAACAACTTCCCATGTTGGTCAAGTAACGCGGAGCCTCCTCCGCTGCGGTAAACCATATCAATTGGGCATCCGCAGTTGAGGTCGATGAGGTTCATGGAATGAGAAGGAATGAGTTTTGTGATTGCCTCGGTGACTTTGACGGCCTGCCATGGCTTCATTGCACATATCTGAGCTCCAAAGTTCGGGATTTCCGAGGCGTGCGCGCGGAGGAGCGCCCATTCTGACTTCTGGCCCTGGAGGAGCGGGAGGGACATGGCCATCTCGGAGTATGTAAGGCCTGCGCCTAACTGTGTGCACAAGCGGCGGAAGGGGAGATTCCCCGTGGTTGTGAGCGGGGCGAGGATGGGCTTGTCGGGGGAGATGTAGAGGGGTCGTTTTTCGTGGATGGGAAACCTAGTTTCCACGTACGTGGCTGAGTTTTCTGCATTTGCGTCGGCTGTGGCGGGGGGGATCTCGTCCTTTTGTTTCTCGACGTAGGAGATGTAAGGCGCCGAAACGAGATATTCGAATTTATTCTTGCGGAGGACGATTTTGTGTTTCATGTGGACTTCATTGAGGATTTCTGAGGTTCCTTCTTCAACGGATTTGGCTTCCTCACCTTTACCTGTGGAATGGAGGTGCTGGAGGAAGGCCTTCTTCCGGTCCTCGTCGACAACAAGCTCCGCCTCACCGTTGTCGAGGGTGCGGACGTGGGAGTTGAGCCATCTGCATCTCCACCCTGCGGTAGGGCATTCCCCACGAACACCCCAGACAGGACATAAGCCGTCTAGATCGGGTTTTTTCCCTTCCTTTAGGTATTTCTTGATGTCGTGCTCAAAGGAACACCCATTCACACCCCCACCTTTTCCGTTCTCTCGCTCGCCGGTTTCCTCTGCAGTGACCCCGCCGGCACCGATGCGTTGGCAGGGGAGGGGCTTGTCTGTTGATGGGGACTGACTGATGTGTGGGCAGAGTTGGATTGCGTCGTGGGAGAATTGGAATTTGCGACCTTTGTTTTGCCCACGCTCCTTCTTTTTCTTTCCTCCACCGTTGCCGGGCCGGTCTCGGTCGTCAATCGGTTGGGTTGTGTGTGGGTGCGAGCCAGCCTCGGCGGCATCGTCGTCCATGGTGGTGGTGGAGGTGGAGGTGGAGGGGGTTGCGGTAGAGCGGGACTCTGTGCGGTGGACGAGATACCTAGAACCATAGAATTGAAATCAGCATAGATCCAACCACCACCATCTCCTCCTCCTCTCAGTGATGAACCATCAAGAGAAATTGGCCATACTCCGCCTTAATAGCAGCCACACCCTTCTTTCTCCCATCCTCCTCCTGCTTGGCCACCCCACCATCGCTCTTGCTCTCGACCTTGAGCTTCTTCACCACCCTCTCTGCCTCCTCCTCCTCCTCCTCCTCCTCCCGCTGAACAGCACTCTCCGCCCTACGGCCAATCTCCCGTTTGAGCGTGCCAGCCTCCGGCTTAATCGCCTCAATTGCACCATCGGCAGCAGCTGCCGATGCTGGGGTGTCGATGTCCATTCTGCGATCCAGCGTGCCTCTCCTGGCGATCTAGATAAAACGAGGCAAGGCAAGAGGCAGATTAGATAGCAGCCCTATCTACCCATGTACCTACGCTGTGGAAGAGTGGATATCGATGTCGATGGAAGGTAGGTAGAGTGCAGCAGATCAGAACGGTTAACCCTATCGATTATTATTCGCAAATTGAAATCTTCGTGCCGAATGCGGCTCTGCGGGGATGCAGCAAATGTCTCGGCAGCAGTAGTCACGGGGCGTCACGTGTAGCTTGGCGCTGTGTCTGCTTAGTAATCGCTTCTCGTAATGAGTACCGGTACTGTACATACTTACGTTATGTAACTGTATAACTATTACATGGAAGCAGTTTCGGAGGGGTGTCAGACGAAATACTGAGCATGTAGAGTACCGGTATATACCGGTAATGTCATCTCGTGCCCAGGTATTGAGCACGTGAACATGTTTATAATTACTCTGTCAGGAGTATGCATGTATGTATTGTATTGTGCTGTCTGGATATATGGCTAGATAATACATATAGTATGTAACTGTAGTTAAGTATACATTACATTAGGATCGCCATTGCATGCCATCTCATGTACTTCGTACAGTTGATTAGTACAGTCGCATAGGCAAAACTACAGCAGTACAACCAAAAGATTAGATACTAAATCAGCAAATTCATTACCTATACTATCAATGCGCTGGCATAAGTGTCGTCGTTAGTATGCTTAGTTTTGATTTTGCTTACTCCAACTGGCGGTGCGGGCGGGCATCCGTGGGCATCCGTGGGCATCCGTGGGGTTCATAATTTATTATTCCTGTGTGAGGTAAGGATAACGGCTGAAACAAGACGGAAAAGACCCAGGTTGTGAGACCCAGGCATCGATCCAGTCAATTCTCACACAACTACCACATGCATCTTAACCAGGCTACCTAACGACTCTCCGTACCTCCACTACACTTAGCATCGAATAGCAAACAGCGCCATCTCCCCTG
>Ga0307511_10001636_pt1 | contig 23681 bp, 24 predicted proteins | sample 13_EM_MG_FD_200266 | JGI IMG/M metagenome (GOLD analysis project Ga0307511, IMG submission 200266) | Populus trichocarpa ectomycorrhiza microbial communities from riparian zone in the Pacific Northwest, United States - 13_EM | ecosystem: Host-associated > Plants > Roots > Unclassified | place... | reverse complement strand
CTCTCATATTTACCAGATAGCTCGGACATAGTACCTCATGTACTACTGTCTTGAGCATATCCAGTCCTTATGTACTTTTCTTTTATCATGATGCATTATGCATCCACACCTGTATATCTGAGTACTAGAGGCCTGACCTCCCACATCTTTATTTATGGTCATGGAGGAGTGCTTTCTGGAACTGCCAGAAAGCAGGTTTTCTGGAAAGGCCAGAAAACAGGTTTTTCAGACTCTAGAAGGCTTGGTGGCTAGTATAAGTACTGAGTCGTTACGCCCTTCTGGAGAAGGATTCTCAGATCAGATCACTTCAGACAGAGTTCAGACAAGCCTTAGATAGCTTCAATACAGAGAGATTACACCTGTTAATTCTCTTCCCGCTTGGGAAATTTGTATGCTCTCAAAGACCCTCTGAGTCCTCGCCTTAGCAGGACCAATAACAGACATACACTAACACTTAGGTGATAGTATAGACTCTGTTAAACGGCCCGCGGTGCTACTATTGGCATCGTCCATTAAACATACGGCCGCTCTATTTTATAGTTGGAGTATCTGCTATATAGTTAATAGAGCCCCCGTGACAGTACCTGAACAAAAATATTCCAATATTGTTGTTTGCAGGTGGGTTTATGATAACGAACGAGATGCCACTGGCAATATAACCTGATTCAAAGCCCACCTGGTTACATAAGGTTTCTCACAACAATGCGTTACAGACTTTGATGAAATATTTTCACAAGTTGTACACTACGACTTACTACGACTACTTATTGCACTCTCACTTCTCTTCAATTGGTCACCAGATTCACTCAATATTAAAGAAGCCTTTCTTTGTAGTTATCTCAAAGACCAAATCTATGTGAAACTGCCTGATAGTTATCATAAGAATGGACAATGCATATGCCTTAATCGCTTAATCTACAGTCTCAAACAATCACCTAAGGCCTGGTATGAGTGCTTGACAACCTATCTACTTCCTTTAAACTATGGTGTATCCTTTTTCAATCCTTGTGTCCTTATCAATCTTCAAATCATATTTTTATTGTGATTTATGTAGATGATATTAACTTGTTTGGCCTACCTAGATCTGATAGAAATGCTCTAAAAATTGCGTTGAAATCTGAATTTCAATTGATAGAACTGGGTACCCTAAATTGGCTGTTAAGAATCTAAATTGAATACTATTTTGATACTATTACACTTTCTCACCAAGCATATATAGACAAATTACTGTCTAAATTTAGCATGAAATCTTACAATACTATTACTCTACATTTGGATTCTAATTCCAAATTTAGCAAATTCAAAGATGGTAATAACATGGCAGATGCGACCCCATATCAATGGATAATTAGTTCTCTCATATATCTTGTGATTGGAACACATTCTGCCTTGGCTTTCATGGTGTTACTATTATGACAACAATTATCCCAACCTACTACCATACATATGGGAGCTGCAAAACGTGTTCTGCGAAATATATTAAAGGTACTAGGGACAATTTCCTTCTCTGTACAAAACGTCCTCCTCTATCTTTGGCTGGATTTGCAGATGCTGACTTTACAAATAATAAAATTAACTGAAAATCAATTTCTAGTCAGATATTTAATTTGCAATAAATTTCAATAGCTGGTCCTCATGGTAGCAAAATTGTATCTCTACTTCCACTATGGAGGCTGAATACATTTCGACATCCTTAGCTGCCAAACAGCAATTAGGGCTACAATATACTCTGAAACATCTTGGATTTTCCTCCATTCCCTCAGCTTTTGGTATAGATGGAGAAGTAGCAGTAGATATGTGTTAAAACCCTCGTATAGGAGATCGTAGCAAGCAAATTGACATTGCATATCACTATATATGTGATCTTGTCTAAACTAGCAAGTTAGTAGTTCTGCATGTATATAAGTATAGTCCAAGTTAGTGGAGGAGTTCTGTAAGGAACTTAGCTCTAGCAATGTGGTTATAGGGTCTTGAACACGCCCACTATGTTCTATATGGGACTAGACTAGGTGACTAAGAGGTTTGTTGAGTATAGGGGTCGTAGGGGATCAAGAGATACAAGTGGATAAGAATATTACAAGTGTAGCTAATGTATTGCTGAGGTAGCTAGACTAGACTGTTCTGAATGAGAACTGTCCTATCTAAGGCCGTGGAATTCAGATCTTTAATAGATACTGAGTTTCTAAGGTAAGGAGTCTATTTGGACTTATACTATAGAATAGTAAAGACTCATTATAATGCCAGATCATAATGAATACATGATGGCATATTATAGATACAACTAGTATCATGATAATGCCTAACAAGATAACAGAAAAAAGGCTGCCAACGAGATAAACAATCAACAGGAAAATAGAATAGGCTACTGCCCCATTAGGCAGGCATAACAGGAGATGATGGTCAGTAAGCTGACATGAATGGACCTAACCAAGAATGATACAGGAATATTACAGGTAATAATAAAGAAATATAACAAGAAAATTACAAGGAAAAACAACAAGACTAATTCTAATATAATCCTTCCTAATCCAAACATGTACAAACAGAGTAGCTGCCAAAACAGGCCAAAAACGTGGCTTAATATAATCCAATAAAATCCACCCAAACTGCCATAGATAAAACACGCATAGAGAAACCAAATACTAGAAAATCAGTTCTCTACATGCTTCCATTATTAGGAAATCCTATACTAGTAAACAGACAGGCAAAAATGAAAAAATACAATGAAAAAATATAACAAGACAAAGGTATCATACCCTGCAATAACCTGGAGATATATCCACCCAACATACTACTTGTTTCTTCTTCCTTGACCCCTTTTTTGCTGGTTGCATATCCAGGCATGCTTTCTACAATAACTCTTCACAGCTTTGGGGCGTAGACTTTCCTCTAGTTCTAGAGTACTTTGGTTATCTCCCTACCCTTCCCACTTGACCTAGTACTAGACCACGCCATTCCTCTTGTTCATCCTATTCTTGATGATCCTTAAGAAAGTCCACCTAGGACCCTATATGGAACTGGTTTTCTACTATTTGTTTTGTCTACACGTGTTTTATCTATGGCAGTTTTGGTGAATTTTATTGGGTTATATCAAGGTACGTTTTTATCTGTTTTGGCAGCCACCTGTTTAGGATATTGTTAGAGTAGGAAGGATATTATTGGAATTAGTCTTGTTGTTTTTTCCTTGTACCTTTCTTATTATATTTCTCTATTATTACCCTTTATAATCCTGTATCATTCTGGATTTGTTCCATATATGTCAGCTTGCTGACCACCATCTCCTGTTATGCCTGCCTAATTGGGCAGTAGCTTATTCTGTTTTTCTTGTTGGTTGTTTATCTTATTGGCAATCTAATTTCTATTACTTTGGTAGTAATCATCATTACACTAGACATGTCTATAATAAGCCATCATATATTCATTATGATCTAGTATCCTAATAAGTCTTTACTGTTGCCTACTATAAGTCTAAAATGACTCATTGCCTTAGGAACTCAGTATCTATTAAAGATATGAATTCCGCGGCCTTACATGGGACAGTTCTCGTTCAGCACTGTCTAGTCTAGCTACCTCAGAAATTCACAACCTACACTAGTAATATTCTTGTCCACTGGCACCTCTTAATCCCCAACCAATTCTACCTTTAACAACCTCTTAGCCACCTACTATTATCCTGTATAGGACATAGTGGACATGCTCAAGACCCCATAACCACGCTGGTAGAGCCCAGTTCCTTACAGAACTCCTCTACTAACTTTGCCCACACTTACATTTTTTTTACCTGCAATTTAAGATTTAAGATTTTTACCTACACCTCCTAGTGCCTGATCAACCCTTGACCTTCTTGAAACTTGTTTAAGACAATCTAGCACTTTATCTAGCACTACAAACCCGAGCTCCCCAAGGCTAGTGGAACAGCAGTCCCTGTACCTCCCTTGTCACAAATCCTAGAAAATCTCACCTTAGCACAAGTAAGTCAACACTAGTTCCCACTCAGCAATCAACACAGCCAAAGCCTTACAAAAGAAATTAGCAAGCCACCATATTAGCACCAGAACCGTTCCACTCTAGAACCTCTAGTAGACTCTCAGGCCATCATCTAGAATTTGGACCCTTAAGAGTAAACCCATACATGTACCCTTCCAGATCTGCCTACAGATAATTTATGAGGAACGATATAGAACAACCAGAAGGAGAAGAGCTCTCTGAACATGAGCAGGATCCTCTCTCAGAAACAGAAGATAAGCCAGATCCTGCAGATATAGAAGCTACTCTTATTCAAGACCCAAAAGAGAAAACGTCAGAAATGGTAATCAGATACCCTACTGCAATGAAACCATTTACAATTCCAGAAAATGGAGAGGATAGAGAAGATAGAGAAGAGCGAGAAGCATACGCTTTCATCGACAACATGTTCACTATCTATCCCTTCTACAACACAGATGTACCTAGGTTTGAAACAACTTCAAAAGATCTATCAGTACTAGCCAAAGAAATTACCAAACTAACTCAAGAATTAGTTAAGAAACCTATTCCAGGAGAATTCCCTGTCACGCTTTAGAAGCCTGCACAACGTGCACTCACTCCAGTTATTACACCCACAGCTCCCCAAAAAGCTAGGGAAGATCTCAGCATGTTATCTAAACTATGCTCAAAATTAGGCCAAGGATTAAAAGATACCCTCTTACCAACCATATTCTGTAATATTCTAGGGCCATCCAAGCAACCTTTCATACACCTTCCCTTGCCACCACAACAGAGATTTCCCCAATTAAGACTAACCTCAGTTCCTCTTAGCCAGACTAAGCCACTCAATAGACCTGCATTTCACTGGGAAGAACCAAGAGCAGCACCTAGACCCCCCTCACCCCAGACATTGCATGGGTACCACCATCCCAGCAACCACTACAACAACCTCCGCCGCCCCCAGAAGTAGCCCCTCCACCATCCACACCAAAAACCCCAAAACAGGTTAGGATGTCAGCCCCCTCAGGATCTAATCCTGGTGGTTCAGTTAGTAGTAGCTCTAGCTTATCTGAAGGTGACACCAATGGTTCAAGGAAAACAAGTGGCAGAGGTAGAAGATCTCAGAGCGTGGGATCCACAACTAGCTCTTTATTTAGAAACAGTAGGCTCAAAGCCCCAAAACTGGAAAAAAATAGGGGAAGTAGTAAATGAAAGGAAGTAGCTATTTTTAAAAATTGGGTTAATAATGTTATGGATATTCTAGAGGTAGGAGAACTCGATCCAGAAGACAGGTCAGCTATGATCTAGCTAGGTTGGCACCTAGAAGGAGCAAAAATCCTGCATATATCCTATAGAAAAAATCCTGGGACCAAAGATAGCACTGTACCAGAATTTCTCAAAGAACTCAGAAAATTTTGTGTACACTTCATCAGTTATGACAAGTTATGGACTGAGTTTCAAGCTATCAGACAGACCCAGAACAGTAGAACTAAGCCCATCCACCAAGTGGCCATCAAAATTAAACAACTGCAGATCCTCTTACCCAAAATTAGTAATTAGCAGTGTTACAACCAACTATTGGAAGCAATGGACCCTACACCTCTGCAAGAAGTAAGAGCTAACATTAAGGACGAAAAGGAGTGGAATAACCTCCTTGAGTTCTACAGTAATCATGACTCAGTCATTCGCAAGTATACCTCCATCTAAAAAGACTATAAGTTAAAATATAGTCAAAAAATGCATGTGCAAAATTACCAGACCCAGGCTAGCAGCAACTCAGCCCAGACCAACACGAGTTGGACCAAACCTAAGCCCTTTACTAGGCCCCCCAACACGAGTTCTAAGTTCAAGAAACTTACTCTAGCAGGAATAAAAGAACTAGCCAAAAAAGGTAGATGTTTCTATATTAGAAAAACTGGTCACAATGCTGTAAATTGTCCCCTCTAGAAATATTAGATCAGAAGTACTGCAGGTACTATCATGCAGGAAATTACATAAGTAACACATCCTAGTAAGATTACTTCTACAGCTCAATTCATCTAGGAAGACTCAACCACATCTCACACAAAAGACAACTCCAGCCAACAACTACTTGATGTAGGCAAAGAATACCTCATAGTGACTACAAAAATTAATAACCAGCCTGCTAAGACCCTTGTGGATCAACAAACTGCAGGAGCTAACTTAATCAGCAGCAAATTCTGCACCTTGCATAATTTACTCTTTTACCGCCTCATAAATCCCAACATACTGCAGATAGCTATGAAAGGATCTAAGGGATCAATCAGCCTCTAAAAGAATGTGAACTATGACTAGTTAGGGTGCCAGTCAGAAGAACGAATTTTCTATATAGCTACACTTACCGATTGGGATGTGATATTAGGATCCCTTGCACTAAGATATACTAAGGCAGTTATTAACATGGGCACTATGAGTGTTAATGTCCAGCCCACTGGTCTGGATATAATTACACTTGCCCCCTAGAAAACTACAACAAGCCAAAAAAGCCTAAGGAAAAATCCTAGCCCCACACTTAATCTACCTACCCCTGCCAAAACCAAAATATTTTATTTCCCAGCCCCACCCACACACCAGATCATCAAATCAGATGTCACCACTATGCAACCTCATACCAACCTATTTGATGAGTTCCCTGATGTATTTCCAACCATGAAAAATCTGGAACTACCTCCCCTAAAGCCAGGTATAAATCATCACATTATACTCAAAAATTCAAATGTAGTTTGGAAGCCTGGAAATATTAAGGCTAAAGGACCAATCCAGGCTGATATGTTGGAAAAGCTAAGACCAGAAGAAAAATCCAGCCATATGCACAGATCCGAAGATACATCCCATTGTGCCATACTTGTTATTGGTACAGGGTGACTTCTGGCCCACCTATGGGAACTTGTACTATATAGAATGACCCAAGGATATGTTATACATGTCTGAGGAATACTTAATAATAAGTATTGCGCATTACTAGAAAATATTACTCATAATAGTAATACTTCTATCTGCAGTATAGGCCGGCAATAGAAATATTGTGTGCTGAGTTAAAGAATACAACAACTACTTGAGAACGTGTAGCTGGAGCCATAGTTCAAGTTTCGTGTGATTCCGACTACTAGTGAATTAGTTGTAGTTAGACAAAGTTTCTTACTATATGACTGAAGAAAATATTTCTAAGTCGAAATTTGTATGGGAGCAGTTAACCTGAACTTGCCAAGTTACCCTGAACTAGGATTAGTTACCCTGAACCTGCTAAGTGAGCTACTTACTAAATGCGGTTTGGCTTCTGACCCACCCGGTAGGCCGCTTCGGAAGGTTATTACGGGATGAGACTAAGTCCGAATAGGAAACGGTAACTATGGTTGTGATTAGCATATGTTACTGCTTACACTGACATATCATACCACCGGTATTCATCCCTCCAAGCTGTTTTTGGTTACCATGAAATCTCCTTAGAGAGAAAGAAAAAAATCAAACTACCAGGGCGTAATTTAGACTAAAGTACGTCTGCTAACACTAAGAGTGGCAATGGAAATCTGAGCGAAAATAAAAGTTCTCGGAAACTTTCGGTTCAAGTTGGCTTGAGGGGTTGTTTTGCACACTGAATCCATTTCTGGAATTCGTTCTGCGATCAGAGTCATACTGGGCGAGTTTAGGGCTATTGAAGTTGTTAAAACTACTTCTGCATGTTCTAGCATATGCACAGTTGACAAAGATGTTTACCGGACCTAGTCTATTAGATTCCACGCAGAAAGAGCTTTCAAATGAGACCGTAATGAACACCAACAGAGTCATATCTGCGGAGTTATCAGTAGTTGAATCTACTCCACATGTATACGAGGCAGGCTCTTAATTGATACAAGACGACTTGGACAGATGATGCCAAATCTATTAATTAAGAAATCTGGGTTGTAAACCGAACAACTTTAAGTTTACTATCTGAAAGTTACTCTGGCATCGGAAAAAGACTATATTTATCTAGCTTGAGCAGTGACCAAGAATATGTAGTATAAGCGCATAGAGATACTGTCACGGGGGCTCTATTAACTATATAGCGGATACTCCAACTATAAAATAGAGCGGCCGTATGTTCTATTGCCACAACGGAACTTATTCAGAACTCCGAATAATACTTCAGCATCTAAAGTCCCTTCTGGACTTATCCGCACCTTCAGGCTTTAATCCGCAAGAGAAGACGCAACTGTCCAGTTAACGCGAAATCACTAGGGTAGCACTGTGAGGTCAAAACCATAGATAAAGTCAGAACTCAGAAATGTCAACTTAGAACTTTTTAGGCTTCGTGTAGAATCGATTACTTGACAGCTATGGTGGGCGCTCTCCTCACCTTCGACAATTCTCTCACTATTTGTATTCCGCAGTGAAGTATATTGTGATAACTCGTGGGCTTCGGATTGCTCATGTCCGAAGGTTGTCACATCAGCTTTTCTTCATGCAGTCGCCTTCTGCACTTAGTCTGCCAGGGTTTCAGCTACTGCAGAGTCATACTACACACTTGACTCAATTAAGAATACTTTTCCCAACTGTATCTCTAGGAGATTACACTACCTATTCTTGGTCATCACTGAAGCGAGATAACCATAGTCTTAAACCGATGCCAAAGTAACTTTCAGATACTAAACTTAAAGTCGTTCAGTTTACAACTCAGAGTTCATAATTAATAGATCCGGCATCATCCATCCGAGTTGTCTAGTGTCCATTGAGAGCCTTCCTCGTATACACGTGGACCAGCTTCAACTACTCATAACTCCGCGGATATGACTCCGTTGATCTCCATTATGGTCTCATTTGAAAGCTCTTTCTGCGTGGAATCTAATAGACTAGGTTCGTTAGCTACTTTTGTCAAGCGCGCATGTGCTAGAACCTGCAGAGGTAGTTTTAACAACTTCAACAGCCTATAACTCGCCCAGTATAACTCTGATCGCAAAACGGATTCCAGATATGGATTCAGCGTGCCACACTACCCCTAAAACCAACTTGGACCGAAAGATTCTGAGAACTTTAATTTTCGCTCAGATTTCCATTTCTCCTTATAGTGTCACCGGACGCACTCTAGTCTAAATTACGCCTTGGTGCCTTGATATTTTTATTTCTCTCTAAGGAGATTTCAGGGTATCCCTAAACAGCTAGGAGCGACGGATGCGGCTAGTATGATATGTCGGTGGGACGGTAAAATATGCTGATCACAACCATGGTTACGGTTTCCCGATCGGGCTTAGTCTCGTCCCGCAATAAGCTTCCGAAGTTGCTTACTTGGGGGGTGTTGACTTTTACCGCATTTGGTACGCAGCTCACTTAGTAGGTTCTGGGTAACCAAACCTAGTTCAGGGTAACTGGGCAAGTTCTGGGTAACTGCTCCCATATAATTTTCGACTTAGAAATATTTTCTTCACTCGTATAGTAAGAAACTCTGCCTGACTGTAACTAGATCACTAGTCGTCGGAATCACAGGAAACTTGAACTGTAGCTCCAGCTACACGTTCTTAAGTAGTTCCTGTACCCCTGGCCTCAACACGCAATATTGCTATTGTTGGGCTGTACTGCAGATAGAAGTATTACTGCTGCAAGTAATATTTTCTAGTAACGTGCAATACTTATTATTAAGTATTCCTCAGACATGAATAACATATCCTTGGGTCGTTCTGTATAGCACAAGTACCCTTAGATGGGCCGGTAGTCACCCCGTGACAGATACAGTTGGGAAAAGTATTCTTAGTGGGGTCAAGTGTGAAGTATGAGTTTGCAGTTGCTGAAACACGGGCAGACTAAGTGTAGAAGGCGACTGCATGAAGAAAAGCTGATGTGACAAGTTTCGAACATTAGCAATCTGAAGCCTGCGAGTTATCACAATATACCTCACCCCATAATACAAATAGTGAGAGAATTGTGGAAAGTGAGGATAGTGCCCACCATAGCTGTTATGCAATCGATTCTACACGAAGCCTACATAGTTCTAAGTTGACAATTTCTGAGTTCTGACTTAATTTGAGGTTTTGACCTCCCAGTGCTACCCGAGTGATTTCGCGTTAACTGAGCAGTTGCGTCTTCTCTTATGGATAGAAGCCTGAAGGTGCGGATAGGTCTAGAAGTGACTTTACATGCTGAAGGATTATTCGGAGTCCTAAATAAGTTCCGTTGTGGTAATAGAATATATGGCCAGTCTATTATATAGTTGGAGTATCTGCTATATAGTTAATAGAGCCCCCGTGACAGTTATTCCCAAAATAGATGACCTATCTAAGCCAAGATACATCTATGATGTGGTCAAAAGCAATAAGGAAACTGAGCTGCAACCGGCACGTATCACTAGTCAATCTATCATTAGAAACACAGTTGCTACACATCTATTCAGGTCTAAAATTGACAATAGTGATGTCCACCACACTATCAAGGTTCACTCCCCCTATGAGAAGTACATGGTATTTTATACCCCATGTGCTATATGCAGGAGAAGAGTCATGCAGCAAGCAGACTGCAATGCACCTGCCGCCTTCCAGAACATTATGGACAACCTGTACACTTACGAGTTGAGAATCAGTATATACATTTATATTGATGACATATTCATTTTTAGTAACATATGTAAGCAGCACTTGCACCATGTGAGAACTGTACTTCAGAGCCTTAGAGAAAATAAGTTCTATTGCAATAAGGAGAAGTCCTAGTTAATGCTTGGCATGCTGCAGTGCTTAGGCCATGTCATTACTCAAAGAGGAATTTCCCCTATCTAGAAATCTGTCCAAAAAATCCTAGATTGGCCGCAAGCCCAAATTAGGAAAATATTACAGCAATACATGGGCATGGTAAATTACTTGGGTCATTTAATACCTCATCTAGTAGATATGGCAGCACCCTTAACTGAGATGGCTGGTGATACAGCCACTTGGGACTGGACCCATACCTACAACAAAGCCTTTAATCACACTAAAGTAGCCCTGTCTGCTGATCCTGCAGTAAGATCTATTAATTATCACACTACAGATGAAATCTATTTGGTTGCAGATGCGAGTTTAACTGCCACTAGTGCATGGATTGGTCAAGGACCTACTTTACAGACCATCATCCCAGCAGATTTCCATTCTAGGAAGTTCAACCTAGCCCAAGAAAATTATTCCACATTCAATAAGGAATTCTTGGCAATTGTAGATGAATTGGAGCACTTCAGAAGCAAGCTTATAGGATGTAGTTTCATCATCCTTACAGATGACAAACCTTTGGTTTTATTTCCCACTCGGTATGACCTAACTGGGAAACAGTATAGATGGCAACAGATTATCAATCAATTCCAGTGCAAAATACAGTATATAGGAGGAAACCAAAACATGATAGCAGATGCTCTATCAAGAGTGTTTATAAACCCATCTCTTGTCCCATCTCTATCAGACTTTATTCCTCACTCCATTGACTTTCCATAGCCTGTACTTCCCTTCAGAGTTACTTAAGACTTCTCCAGCAGCTCCAAAGTTATTCTTAGCCTCCAAAAATCTATGCCAAACAATTCCCCTTGTTGAGTTCCCTCTATAATATCTCACCCTACCACTATTACTTCTGCAGTCATGACCAAAAGTCAGACCAAGAAGTGACAATCCACTACCCTAAGAGACACCTCCCCCAATGTCTCCATCCACAACTAATGCTATAGAGATACAGCCTATTAGGAAAACCCTGCCCCTCCAGCAATTATGCAAACGCCAGCTAATAATAGTACATCAGAGGCTTTGCTCTCTCTAGTGCCAAATGACCCCTTCTCCAAGCCTAGACCCCACAGATTATCCAAGCATAATCTCAACAACTAGTACTCCATTCTGGCAGGTATATTCGGAGCTCAACACACCCTCATGCACTACATATCTTGTTGAGACAGCACCTGCCTCACCCACTACTTCTCCCACCTGAACAGTAATAGAGCACCAAAAGATAATATGTACGTATACTGCAATAGAAAGGGACATTACATTACGTGTTGTAAAATCTATAGACAAGATAAAGGATAGTTAGAGGAGGAAAGGCGTGGAAAGGAATCCTATGAAGGCCTGGATTCCTCCTCTTCCAGAGACCCTTCTCCCACCTTCCCATATGACCTCTCACCCAAATCTGTCCCTAGCTGACCTCCTCCTAAAATTCCCCATTAAACAAAGCCAAAAGCAGAGCAATTTCTAGGGAATCTGATTCAGAGTAGGGCTCTGGAAGCGAGATTGATAATAGCCCCACCTCTTCCATATACCCTGTCACCCCCCTTGCACCTAGGAAAATCTCTGTTTTTTCTCGTAGCTCATATGGATCTGATACCCTCCCCTGGCCCACACCAGGCCTCCACTTCCCCACACACTCAATTATAATAGGTTACTACTGGTTGAAGAGTCCCTTTACTATGGAAGGCTTCCTCCATTTCATTTCTACCACTAAGCCTAACACTACCAATATTCCTGAGGCTATTGGCATAACAGCCAATCAAGATAACTTGCATTGGCAATGGGTTAGCAAGAACAGCTATAACAATCTCGTGGAACTTGTACAGTTGCAAAGCATCCCCACAAACGAAATTCCCCAGCTCCTTCCTACATATGCCAATTGAAACCACATGCTCAAAAGTGGTTACCAAAAAGATCCTGATTTTGTCAAAAAGATCAGTTGGCCTATCAATGAGTACTCTAAGGTACACGGAATTCTCTACTGCACATTTAATGAGCAGGTCCGAATTTGTATGCCTAACACTCCTGACTGCATCTCCATCATCAAGAATACCCTACTAGACAAGATCCACATCTTCCTTAGGTATGTAGGTTTTACCAAAACACTCTATTGGCTCATGAACAACTTCTACTGGCCTAAGATTACTAGGCAGATACTGGAATACTGCAAGACATTAGGAACCTATTTTGAGAATGGCTCTAGTGCTATTGGTGTCTCTAGGTGTCAGTCGGTATCTCCTGGATATCTCCAGCTGTCTCCCAACTCTCTCTTATGCCTTCCGAGAGTTAAACTTTCAAAATAAAGGTTGCCAGCTGGACATGCAATAATATGCCCAAATGCCACTAAATTCCACCAAATACACAATAAAAATATTTTAGCAATATTTTCCTGATGGACATGTACTTTATGTCAGCAGGCAAAAAAGTCCACTCCAAAGCACTATGGGCTCCTCCACCCTCTACCCATCCCCAGTAAGTCATTTACCCACCTCAGCATGGATTTTCTTGCCCTCCCTGCCATCATAGACCATGCTACTAAAGTCTACTACAGCCATGTGTGGACTATAGTATGCAGGTTGACCAAGTATACCCTTGTCCTACCCCTACCAGATAGCTATAGTACAGATACCCTAGTCAGCTTATTTATGTCTTATGTATATCCATACTTTAGATACCCCCTGGATATTGTCACAGTCAATAACAGGTTCTTCCATTCCGTGGTGTACTCAGGGTTCTGCAAGCTCAATTCCATCTCTCAGTCATTCTCCTCCTCCTACCACTCTGAATCTGATAATCAGTCAAAAATAGCCAATAAGGCAATTTTAACCATCTTGAAAGCCAAGCAATTGGAATATGGTGGTAATTGGCATCCTGTAATTCCCCTGGTATAAGAGGCAATCAATAATTCCATGGATGTCACCAGAGAATGTACCCCCCACTCTCTTGTTTTCAGATTCTCCCCCTCCTATCAAGATACCCCTGTTGGCTCAGATATACCTATAGTCAGACCAGATGGTCTAACTCAAGCCATGTGGGCTGCAGTACAGGAGATGATGAACAACAGCCGTGTGGAAATGACCAGGCAGGCTAATAAGAAGAGGAGGATATCACCAAAATACAAGATTGGTAATATAGTCAAAACTCACTATTTCGGAATAAGCAAGAATTCTCATTACAACAAAATGGAACCTGTCTTCCTTGGCCCCTACCCTATCTCAGCTGTGTACCCTGACACTGAACACCACATGCTCAAATGCCCCCTTGTACCCTCCGGCCACCTTAAGATCCACACCTCCCTCCTTGCCCCCAAGCATCAAAATAATGACAACAAATTCCCCTCCAGATTCCTACCTGACCCAGGACCTGTAGAGTTTGACACTTAGGGTGACAGGTGGGCCTTCAAACGAATGGTCAAGCACGAGAAGAACAAGAGGAATGGCGTTGTCAAGTACTAGGTCAAATGGGAAGGATATGAAGATAAACAAAATACCCTGGACCCAGAGGAAGGTCTCCCTTCCAAAGCTGTAAAGGATTATTGGAGAGAGCAAGCCTGGACTAGTAACTAGCAAAAAAAGCGTCGAGGAAGGAGGAACAATTAGTGTATTAGGTAGATATATCTCTAGCTTATTGCAGGGTTTGATAAACTTGTCTTAGTAGATTTTTCTTTAAATTTTTCAATTTTCCCTGCCTGTGTTCTAGTGGAAGATTTTCTAAGAAGGGAAGCATGTAAGGAACTAGTTTCGTAGTATTGGTTTTCTCTGTGCATGTTTTATCTATGACAGGCTTGGTGGATTTTATTGGATTATATCAAGGCACGTTTTTGGCCTGTTTTGACAGCTACCCGTTTAGGATATAGTTAGATTAGGAAGGATTATATTGGGATTAGTCTTGTTGTTTTTTCCTTGTAACTTCCTAGTCATATTTATCTATTATTACCTGACATATTCCTGTATCATTCTGAGTTAGTTCCATGTATGTCAACTTGCTGACCAACATCTCCTGTCATACCTGGCTATTTGGGCAGTAGCTTATTCTGTTTTTCTTGTTGGTTGTTTATCTCACTGGCAGCCTTGTTTCTATTACTTTGTTAGTAATCATCATGACACCGGACGTGTTATTAATGAGCAATCATGTATTCATTATGAACTGGTTTCATAATGAGTCTTTACTATTGCCTACTATGAATCCAAAAAGCCTCATTGCCTTAGGAACTCAGTATCTATTAAAGATCTGCATTTCGCGGCATTAGATAGCACACTTTTGGTTCTGCACAGTCTAGTCTAGCTACCACAGAAATACATAACCCAGAGTGGTAATATTCTTTTCCACTTACATCTCTTGATCCCCAATCTATCTTACTCTCAATAACCACTTAGCCACCTGCTATAATCCTGTATAGGACATAGTGGGCGTGCTCAAGACCTCATAACCACGTTGGTAGAGCCGAGTTCCCTACAGAGCTCCTCTACTAACTTAGCCCACACATACAGACCCTGAGTGACAAACTCTGTAGGTCCTGGCCCAGGTAGGTATCTGAAGGGAAATTTGGTTTTATCAATTTGATGCCAAGGAGCAAGGAGGGAGGTATGGACCTTGAGGTGGCCGGAGGGTACAAGAGGGCATTCGAGGGTGTAGTTGTTAGTGTCATGGTATATAGCTGAGACAGCGTAGGTGCAAAGGAAGGCAGGTTCTAGTTTGGAGTATTGAGAATTCCTGCTTATTCCAGAATGGTGAATTTTAACTAAATTACCTGTCTTGTATTCTGGGCATATCCTTCTCTTCTTTACCCCCTGCCTATTCAGTACCACGAGGCTATTGTTCATCTTCTACTGCACTGCTGGCCACATGGTTTAAGTCAGACCATCTAGTCTAACTGTAGTGACGTATGAGCCAACAGGAGTATACTGGTAGGTGGGGGAGAATCTGAACATAAAGGAGTGGGGGCTGTATCCTCTGGTGGCATCTATGGAATTATTGATTGGCTCTGGGACCAGAGGAATTGCAGGAAGCCAACTACCACCATGTTCCAATTGCTTGGCTCTCAAAGTGGTTAAAATTGCCTTATTGGCAAATGCTGACTGAAAATCAGATTAAGGGTGGTAGGGGGTAGAAAATGACTGGGAGATGGAGTTGAGCTTGCAGAACCCTGACTATACAGTGGAATGGTAGAGCGTGTCATTGTCTTTGATAATGTTCATCAGGTATCCAAAGTGTAGGTATACATGACACATGAATAAACTGACTAGGATATCTGCAGAATAGGCATCTGGTAGGGGTAGGACAAGGTTATACTAGGTCAACTTGCATACTATGGTCCATACATGCCTGTAGTGGATCTTACTAGCGTGGTCTATGATAGCAGGGAGGGCAAGAAAATCCATGGTAAGGTGGGTAAATGGCTTGGTGGAGATAGATAGGGGATGCAAGAGCCAATAGGGTTTTTGAGTGGAGTTTTTTGCCTGCTAAAATACAGTGTATGTCTTGCACTATTCTCGCATATCCTTGATCAGCTTAGGCTAGTAGTAGTTTTTCATGAGGTTATAAAGTATCTTGGTAAAACCTGCATTGCCAAGAGAGGTATGGATCTAATCTAGGTGAATATTCTTGAGGATAGAGTTATAGTACAAGGTGTTAGGCACACAAATTCGGACCTGCTCATTCAAGGTGCAGTAGAGAATTCCGTGCACCTTAGAGTACCCATTGATAGGTGACTTGATATTTTTGACAAAATCAGGATCCTTTTGTTAACCACTTTTGAACATTTGGTTCCAATTGGCATATGCAGGGAGAAGCTGGGGGATTTTGTTTGTGGGGAGGCCTTAGAACTGCGCAAGTTCCACGAGATTCTAATAGCTGTGCTTGCTAACTCATTCCTAATGCAAGTTATCCTGTTTGGCTGTTAAGCCAATAGCCTCAGCGATATTGATAGTATTGGGCTTAGTGGCAGAATTGAAATGGAGGTATCCTTCCATAGTGAAGGCACATTTCAACCAGTAGTAAGGCATCATAATTGAGTTTGTGGGGAAGGTGGGCTCTGGTGTAGGATAGTGGGGAATATCAGATCTATGTGAGCTAGAAGATGATTCAGAGATATTTTTAGGAGCAAGGGGCATGACAAGGAATGTGGGAGAAGGGGGGCTGTTATCAATCTCGCTTCCAGAGCCCTACTCTAAGTCAGATTTAACGGAAATTGCTTTTCCTTTGCCTTGGTTCAATAGAGAGTAATGGGAGGAGGTAAGGCTGGGGGCAGATTTGCGAGGTAGGTCATATAGGGAGATGGAAAAAGGGTCCTTTGGAGGGGAGGAATGTTGGCATTCCTGAGATTCCTTGAATACTTTTCCTGCTCATAGTAGTCCTAGTCTTGCCTCTTGATTTTACACAAGGAAGTGTAATGTTCCTTCCTATTGTAATTTATACACAAATTATCTTTTGGTACTCTGTTACTATTTAGGTAAGAGGAGTAGTAGGTGAGGTACATGCTGTCTTCACAAGATAGGTAGTACATGAGGGCGTGTGGAGCACTGAATATGGCTACCAGGATAGAGTCCGGGTTGTTGAGATTGTCCTAAGCTAATTTGAGGGGCCTAGGCCTGAAGGAAGGGTCATTAGCTACCAGATATTACAGGGTGACTACCACCCCACCTAAGGGTACTTGTACTATATAGAACAACGCAAGGATATGTTTTACATGTCTAAGAAATATGTATTATTAAGTATTGCACGTTACTAGAAAATATTACTCATTGCAGTAATACATCTCTCTGTAGTACAGCCTAACAATAGAAATATTGAGTGCTAAATTCCGGAATACAGGAACTACTTAAGAACATGTAACTGGAGCTACAGTTCAAATTTCATGTGATTCCACGTTCTAGTAATCTAGTTACAGTCAGACAAAGTTTCTTACTATACAAATGAAGAAAATATTTCCTGGTCGAAAATTATATGGGGGCAGTTACTCTGAACTTGCCAAGTTACCCAGAACTAGGATTGGTTACCCTGAACCTACTAACTGAGCTACTTACCAAATGTAGTTTAAGTCAACACACCTCTAGTAAGCAACTTCGGAAGCATATTGCGGGACGAGACTAAACCCAATCAGGAAACCGTAACCATAGTTGCGATCAGCATATTTTTACGGTCTTACCGATATATCATACTAACCGCAACCATCGCTCTTAGCTGTCTTGGTTTACCCTGAAATCTGCTTAGAATGAAATAAAAAAATCGAGCCACTAGGGCCTAAATTAGACTAAAGTGTATCTGGTGACACTATAAGTAGCAATGGGTAATTTGGGTGAAAATATAAGTTCTCAGAAACTTTCGGTTCAAGTTGATTGTAGGCGTAGTTGTGCATACTGAATCTATTTCTGGAAACCCTTGTGCAATCAGAGTTATACTGGGCGAGCTATGGGCTGTTGAAGTTGTTAAAACTACTTCTGTAGGTTCTGGCACATGCCTAGGTTGACAAAAGTGGCCAACAGACCTAGTCTAGTAGATTCCACGCCGAAAGAGCTTTCAAATGAGGGCTTAATGAAGATCAACGGAATCATATCTGTGGAGATATGAGCAGTTGGAGCTAGTCCTCATTTATACTAGGCAGGGTCTAAATGGACACTAGACGACTTGGAATGATGATGCCAGATCTATTAATTAGGAACTCTAAGTTGTAAACTTAATGACTTTAAGTGTATTCACTGGAAGTTACTCTGGCATCGGAATAAATCTATGGTTATCTCACTTGAGTAGTACACAAGAATAGGTAGTGAAAGCGCATAGAGATACAATTGGGAATAGTATACTTAGTTGAGTTAAGTGTGTGGTATGATTATGCAGTAGCTGAAACCCTAGCAGGCTAAGTGCAGAATGGAACTGCATGAAGAAATGCTGATGTGACAACCTTCAGACATGAGCAAACCCAAGCCCACAAGTTATTACAATATACATTACTGCAGAATACAAATAGTGAGAGAATAGTCAAAGACGAGGATAGTACCCACTATAGCTGTTAAACAATCGATTCCACATGACGCCTAGAAAGTTCTCTATTGACAATTTCTGAGTTCTTACTTTATATGTGGTTTTGACCTCACAGTGCTACTCTAGTGATTTTACGTTAACTAGACAGTTGTCTCTTCTCTTACGGAATAAAGCCTACAGGTGCCGATAAGCCTACAAGGGACTTTGATTGTGGAAGGATTATTCAGAGTTCTGAATAAGTCCGGTTGTGGCAATTGAACATAGTGCCGCTCTATTTTATAGTTGAAGTATCTGGTATATGGTTTATAGAGTCCTGTAATACCAGAGGGAACAAAGCATCTACTGCATGGTTGTGAGGCGGCCTTAACATGATTACTGGAGGGTTAGAGTTTTCCTCATTGGCTCTATCTCTATTGTATTGGTCATGGATGGAGCCAGTGGGGAAGGTGTCTCTTAGAGTAGGGGATTGGGACTTCTTGGCCTGACGCCTGAGCATGACTGTAGAAGTGATAGAGGTGGGGTGAGATGTTATAGCAGGAACTCGATAAGAAGAATTGTTTGGCGTGGATTTTGGAAGCCTAGAAATAACTTAAAAGCTGCTGGAGAAGTCTTAAAGGGCTCTGAAGCTAAGTAGGGGCTGTGGAGACTCAATGGAGTTAGGAATAAAGTCTGCTAGAATTGGGACCAGAGATAGGTTTATAAACACTCTTGATAGGGCATCTGCTATCACATTTATATTTTCTCCTCTGTGCTGAATCTTGCACTGGAATTGATAGATAATCTGTTGCCATCTATACTGTTTCCCAGTTAGGTCATACTGAGTGGGAAATGAGACAAAGGGTTTGTAATCTGCAAGGATGATGAAACTATATCCTTTAAGCTTGCTTCTGAATTGTTCCAATACGTCCACAACACCCAACAATTCCTTGTCAAATGTGGAATAATTATCTTGGGCTGGGTTGAACTTCCTAGAATGGAAACCTGCTAGGATAATAGTCTATAAAGATGGTCCTTGATCAATCCATACACCAGTGCCAATTAAACTAGGGTTATGATAAAGCCACTATTTGTATAATAATACTATAGCAACTGAGTATTGAGCTGGAGAGTGGACAGCTGGTGGAATAACTGAATCAACGTAGGAAACTGATACAAACAGAGGAAAATTAGGTAATAGCTCTGGGATTCATATCACTCACGTAACCTTTACTGACATATATTAAGCATGTGATGTAGATCTGGAAGTCTCTACCCATTTTCTAGCATTCTGTAGAAGTAGAGAAGAAATGTGTAGTACTGCAAAATGTAAAATACATGAATAAGAAGCTTACTAGAGTATGCAAAATTGGCAGATTTGCCAGTGTTGCAGAAAGATTCTGTGCAAGGTCTAATAGTTGTCAGATGATGGGCTAGAATCTTACCAAGTATCTTTGCTAACAAAACACGCATAATAAAGAAACTTAAATTCACTTGCCTGTTGCTAGTTCTAGCTGTTCGGTACACATATACCAAGTTTCTCTGATTGCTACATTATACTCAGGCACACCATATCCTACCCCCCTTTTAATACTTCGCAGACTCCTTGCCATAAAACATGGTCAATGGATCATAATTATAATCAAAAACGAAGATTCAAAGTTCCAAAATTTATATGCAAATATGGACTTTTCAGAATAACAAGAAAATAACATATTCCATTCTGTCTCATCAATCGCATAGCTACCAATATCCTGGTTCTATGTAAGTGATCATTCCTTCTCTCCCTCACCTTTTACCAACTCCGCCTTCATCTGGTTCATAACTTTCGCTAGGAACCTAATTTCATACTCCTTCATCAGCCTCTCTCTTATAAAAAATACCCTCATGACCTCCTCCACTGCCAACACATCATCCTTCTCCTACTCTTCCTGAGTTTCCTTTTTAATCTCTTCTACTCCTTCATCAATGTTCAAATTGATGCCAGAAATACCTACCTTATATCTTCTCCTCTTACTCTCGGTTTCGCTCACAGTATCCCTCTTATATTTCGTTGGAGTAATAGGGGAGACTGCAGCATTCACCTCGCCTTATTTACCATCGCTGACCTCCCTCGCCCAGGTTTCTTCCACACTTTCCACAAGAGCAGAGGTATTTTCAGGTCCAGAAAGATCTTTAGCTATTGCTGAGGGAGTTGCAGAATATCTGTAAGAGATAGACCCTTACTTTTCTATGCCTTCTTTAGAGCCAGGAGTTATAATCACGATATCCTCTTCTACCATGCAGTCAGAGGGAGCAGCAGTTTCTCTTAAAGACAATGCAGGCACTATAGGGGTTTCAACCACAGTCTGACTAGCAATCCAGGTCTCCATATTAGTTACCTGACCAGCAGGACCAACCCTGCCAGATCCCTCCTCTTCAGAAGTTTGCTTACTAGTAGCTAACTTCAGCTTCTTAATATCCTTACCGGTTACATCCCTTGATATCAACCGTGGCACCTTCTTCATCTTCTTTGCCACCAACCTCTCAATAATGCTCTTCTCCAACAACTCCTCTACAGCTGCCCACTCCGAGTGGTTCTACAAGAATAACGCAAGGCTCTTTAGAAACTATTCATCCGGTCATGGAGGCATCAGGTCTCCCCCCAGATCGTACCAAACCTTACTTCAGGTTGTTTCTAACTTTCCCTTGCCTTAGATTTCCTCCGCTCAGATTCCGTGTAGATATTTGTCAGAAGAAGTATGGTCATGCTGAAGCTGAGATCAGTTTGCACTTCGTGCCTCTCAACCTTAATATCAGTATAGTCGGCGTCAGTCCACCTCTCTATAACCTTCTTCTTCACTAATGCTGCAAATGAAACATGCTTTGCTTACTCCTGAGTTAGCTAGGCTACCTCCACGGCTAACTTATACTTCTCCTTCCCTTCTCGCTTACCCATCTCAGCCTTGGTACCTCTCTCATAGAATCTGGCTCTTCTTGATAATATTACTTCTTGTATTGGCGATAGTTGTTGTAATTTTTGTTGAATGTTGATGTTGTTCAAGATTAAAGTGAAGATAGAAATGATGCATGGCTGAAGTTAGTTCTATACACCAAATCTGAGTATAGCATAGTATTTCAGGCGATTCTGTTAAGTTCGTTTCGATTCGGTTAAGGTTCCATGTGAATTCTCTAGAATACCCTGAATGCTATAACTTTCTATTGATATTCTAGCCTCCTCTAAAAATTTCGGACCCCTCGAAATAATATTCTATTGGGTTCACTTAACCTCAACTATCCAGAATCTCAAATCCTGACCTTCAGATCTTGGGTTCACCATAGCCTATTTACTATGCTTGACCTGCTTGGCAAATATATTTCCTTACCCTCACCTTCATTCTCTCATTCTCTTATTTGTCCTCATTACTTTATCACTTACATAGTTATTCTCTAGAAATCCTAAGTGAGTGATCCTGCCTGTAATCATTTTTATTCCTTATACCCGCCTTTCACTAATCTGTAGTTGTCCTCAATACACATCTACCATACCATTTCCATGTTCAGCATTGCATCTACTATCTCGTATTGTTCCTCATCTAATTCTTCTACATCTTCAACAGTATCTTCTGGTACCTCTGCTTCATCATCTTCTACCCTGTATCTTGCAAAAAACATCTTAATCTCATCTTCTGTGAATATCCCTTGAAGCTTATTCCATATACCTCAAATGGAAGATACATTTCTGTCTCCCCTATCTCCCTTATCTTATATTGCCCTAACTACTTGTACTTTAGTATCTGAGACTATTGTTGATCAAGCAAGCTGTTGTACAGAAGCACTATATCTCCTATTTTTATAGTTTGGACTTTCTCTTTGCAGTTCTTGTCAAAATAGGCCTTTCTGGGTAGGTGACTCTTGTAGACATTCTCTTGAGCTTTATCTAACTCTTCTTCCTTCCTCTCAAGTTGTCTTTCTCTTGCTACAGGTAACTCAATGGTGGTTTTCAATTTTCTCCACTCAATTATGGTCCAACTCGATGCACAGAGTTCTCCTGGAAGAAAACATTGTTGTCCAAATACTAGCCTGCATGGTGTGAATCCAATTGAAGTTCTTGTAATAATCCTATTAGCTTATACAACGAAAGGTAGGTTGTTTACCTATTGTAAATGTGGGCCAAGTTAGTAGAGGAGTTCTGTAAGGAACTCAGCTCTACCCTCATAGTTATAGGGTCTTAAGCACACTCACTATGTCCAATACAGGATTATAGTAGGTGGGTAAGGTTTGTTGAGTGTAGGATTGGTTGGGGATCAAGAGGTACAAGTGGACAAGAATATTACTAGTGTACATTGTGTATTTCTGAGGTGGCTAGACAAGACTGTGCTGAACGAGAACTGTCCTATCTAAGGCCGTGGAATTCAGATCTTTTATAGATACTGAGTTCCTAAGGCAATGAGTCTATTTGGAGTCATACTAGATACTAGTAAGGCTCATTATGATACCAGATTATAATGAATACATGATGGCTCATAATAAACACATCCAGTGTCATGATGATGCCTAATAAGGTAACAGAAACAAGGCTGCCAACGAGATAAACCACCAACAGGAAAACAGAATAAGCTACTGCCCAATTAGGTAGGCATAACAGGAGTTAGTGGTGAGCAAGCTGACATATATGAGATTAATCTAGAATGATACAGCATCATGATAGGTAATAATAAGGAATTATGACAAGAAAACTACAAGAAAAAAATAATAAGACTAATCCCAATATAATCCTTCCTAATCCAAACATCTCCTAAACAGGTAGCGGGCAAAATAGGCCAAAAACTTGCCTTGATATAACCCAATAAAATCCACTGAAACTGCCATAGATAAAATACGTATAGAGGAAACATATACTAGAAAATAACTCCCTTACTGTAACGGAAGACCATTTCTTAAAATTGTCTTAGTACGCATTTCCTAGCACCTATTATGTATACCAGATAGCTCGGGCATAGTACCTTACGTACTATTACCTTGAGCGTATCCGGTCCTTATGTACGTTTCCTTTAT
>Ga0307511_10001635_pt1 | contig 23686 bp, 23 predicted proteins | sample 13_EM_MG_FD_200266 | JGI IMG/M metagenome (GOLD analysis project Ga0307511, IMG submission 200266) | Populus trichocarpa ectomycorrhiza microbial communities from riparian zone in the Pacific Northwest, United States - 13_EM | ecosystem: Host-associated > Plants > Roots > Unclassified | place... | reverse complement strand
ATCCTGTGCTTAGACTTTATATGTTCTTGTTGAGAAAATGAGAGATTTGCGACCTCTGTACCGGTAGTTTTGTATAGACCGCTAAGATGACCGTAGTTTTGCTAAGGCAAATGATATTGTACTAGAGAAACTGATTTAAGTCAACTTTCGGCAATATCCGAAGAGCTCTATGTAAGGTAATAATGAATATAGGGTAAAATGCATGAAAAACCCGAATTTCATATCCCCAACCCTCTCAGATTTGTACACAATGCCCTATCCTGCTCATGCGCCCAACGTCCCTACTAACCCCCCCCGCTACTGCGACCACCCCGCCACCAGCGACCACGTCCCCGCATGAGGAACTACTAGCAGCTGTAGGCTCCCTATGGTAGGCCAGCTCTATAAGCCTGATCAGTATGAACCCAAGCTGGTTGCTACAGTATCCGACGGTACAGCCGGTCAGACGGTACAACCGGTTAGCTAACCTAGGTGGGATAAAGTGGGCGTGGCAGTCAAACTCAGAAAAGAATGTTGCTATTCAAGACAGTCAGTGCACGCAAAGGTATATAAATAGGAGAAAATGAAGCAGTGACTTTGGGTTTTAGAAGAGACTTGACTGTGTATAGCTAGTAAGTAACCTTATCAAGTTAGCTGACCGGTTGTTCCATCTGACCGGTTATACCGTCGGATACTGTAGATATCGAATTTTATGTACTGTAAATTGCCAAAAACCCATTGTTGTCTTCAACCTATGCAAGCTATATCTACAGCATGCAAATCTGGGGCCTCAAAGAACCCCCAACAAGGTTTCCTAGGTTTCAGGATCCTCTGTGTCCTTCCATTGTTTTGCCAACCGAGTGGGTCTGGGTTCACGACCTTCTATACTCCAACGACCTAGTACTTGCAATACTGGTTATCTTGTACTCTTTGTAGGCCCAATTGAAGCTTTGAGGACCCTTAATCTGCTTCTGCAACCGAGGTTTTGCCTGCTTGGAATCTCCTAGCACTTAGGTTGCTTACATGGTCTCTTTTCGAGATATTCAAGCAACTTATAGACTACAGGTATGACATTTGTAACCATCTACCTGCCATGTACATCTAAGCACCTTCGAGCTATTCACTCACAATCTCAAAGGTGCTTGAGAGCTTAGAGGGAGGATGGGAGCTCTGCTAACTCTGGTACACCTAGTACCTACTAATATGACCAAAGCTATATTCCAGAGGGCATGAATCCACACAAGATATTAGCCTTTGTCATGTATCTGTGTGTGCTTATTTTGGGTTACATTATCGCCGCTAATTACGCTATCTGTGATACTATGGCTCGGAATGGCAAAGTCCACCCCAAGAACATATGTATAATTGGCTGTGGAATTAATTAATCAGTGATATGCAGGGGGCTACTGTAACTCATGGGTCCGCACTCTAAACTAGAAGGTAAGAATTATGATACATATCCCCATTCGAAAGGCCAGGTGTATACAAGTGAAGGCAAGTTACCTATTCTGCCTGCCTGCACAACATGTACATGAGGACAACATGCAATAACTCTAACCTCTTCCTCACCCACTCTCGTATTACTCTATCCTTTCCACCCCCTCCGCTACTGCATCCCCAACAGCCTTCCCTATAGCACTCTCAGTAGCAATTTGACAGACAGATCCTCAGTTAGGCCGTTATAGGCCCATTAGTATAATATGTAGCCTATTAGGGGATGAGGGTCTTCACAGGGTCATATCGGAAGGTGCGGTATTCAGTTTGCATCTCCAATACCTTAACCTTCCCATCTTGGTTCCTTCTTCTTCATCTGCTGTAACTTTACCTCTTCTATCGAGTTACAATTTCCTATGCTTTATTTCCATCTCGCATATATAATGTATCTTGTCGAGTAATTCAAGGCTTTAAATCATCATATTCCCAATAATATTACCTTACATCTAGTGTTTATTTCCTCAAGATCTGCAAGGCATAGCCCCAATATTTCAGCGTTTAGGTCACCGAATACTATAGGTAACTGCGTCGAATGTTATTGGTTGATCCCACTTTAAATACTAAGGGAAATAGGTCAGGGACATATCCCTAGTGGTCCATAACGCGATTATTATCAGAGGATAAAGCAATGGGCTTTCACCCTGTTATCCATGAGCAGTTACCTAAGGGTTGCATATGGCTTATTGCCCGCGGTTTCAGAGGGACGGATATACATACCAGACAGTATAAGGATTTTGACTTAGTAGAAAATCCCCAACCTAGCGTCCACTGGGTATGATTAAGAAAGTATTCATGAGAAAATTAATTGAGAATAAGACACTAAGATAGCTTTTGGCAAAACCAACGTACCGTACAGAAGATGCAGTCTTAACCGCGTGTTCCTCGTACAGTATGGATTTAGATGTTATAAAGATGCTTTGGGGGGGGATATTTTTATATCTAGATTCTACTGTATGTAAGTATTGATATTTTCCAGCTTCCTTTTAATGCTGTGTCAATACATACACTAACCCCAACTTAGCAGCCCTGCCCGGTGAGGCATTCAATGTTATCCCTCAAGCTCCCACCATATGAAACTGTACCACAATGAATCCCCTCGTCTGGTTGGCATAAATCAGTCTATGGATCCCCATCCAATGATAAAGGAAAAACTGGAACATGACCCCAAGTTTGAGCATAGGTGGCACCGCCCGGTCATCTACATCTAGCTCAGTTTGGATACTGATATGTACATATATTGGAGGTGAGTTCTGCTGAATTCAGAAGTCTAGTTTACAGCTTGCGAGGATATATACATATACCCTGCCGTTCCGGCATCTGCATAAGGAAAGGATGGATACACAAAACATATTAATTAAATATATTCTGCCATATCAAATTTCAAAGATTGCGCTTCAATTTCAAAAAGTATTCAATCTTGATCTATTTAGTCCACCGTTGTCCCATGGCATATTTATGACAATAAACTGACCCCAAACCCTCGTGGGAAGTATACAAAGCTGCAACTCTCTCCCAAGTATCTTCGTTATCCACACCCAAGAAGCCATTCATCCTAATCTATCCTTATCCACCTACACGCATCTTATATCTTCCATGGATACACGCCGGAGACCCATCTTGCACGTAAACATCATACATAAAACCAGTGTAAGAATTACGAGGTTATGGAGCGGAGGAATTGTGGGTAATAGAGTATATTCGTGGGAGCTATGGTAGCGATCATCTATAGACTGTGCTGTTTACCGTGCCCGTGCTCTGTATAGAGGCAGAGAATGAATAAGAGAAACCCGCTGCTTATATCCCCTGCGTGGTACAAACTTTCCTAATCGGTGAGTCCCAGTTCTTTCTCCATTCGGATTCCTTGAATTCACGTGAGCGAGAATACATCCTACAGTTGCAAAACAGTGAGACAAAGTTGCCCAAATCGATAAACACAGTTCCCCATAACCATGACGTATTAAGATTCCTTAATGCGAGGTGTTGGGTAACAGCGAGAAGCAGTAATGATGCGAGCTAGGTCCTCTAACAAAGAGCACCAACAAACGTACGATACCGTTGATTGAACAAGGAAAACCAGCACGTTATTCACTTTGATAGATAGATAAAACCCATTCTTGCTGTGAGAAGAGCTCCAAAAGGTTGAAAATAAGGTCCAATAGAAAACGCCGCGCTAAAGCCCTCTATTTGCCCGTCTAAAAACACAAATACCAAAGCTCTAGCACCCCGTTGAAAATTAAGATGATTAAGGTCGCCATGGACACATTAGAGGACTAAAGTCGAATCAGGCGGGGTGATGGTTATTCTGTAGCTAGTAATTCCTGTATAGGTTGCTCTGCCAGTGGCGGTGCAGGTTCTGGTGGTGATGGTTGTAATGGGGAGGTCAGTGTTGATGATGCCCGTCCATTCTTGCTCTTGTCCATCCTCTCGAGTGCATTCAGCAGCTTCCTCTGCTGTTCTACCATTTCCTCAAGCTCCCGCCTGGTGCTATCAACGTCCACTTCCCCTGATTCTTCTGTTTTGATATCCCCGGCTGCCGGTGCTGCATCCTGTGCTAATATCTCCGCAGCAACCACTCCCCTTCCAACCTCTTTACGCCCCTCCGTCTCCTCCTGATTCCAATCCTTCCCCTCTCCTCTCTCCTCCATCTTCCTCCTCTCCTCCCTCTCCTTCCACAACCTATTAACTTCAAACCCCACCTCCACTGCAATCAATACAATAATCATCCACTCCAGCACCAACCCATGTCGCTCACTCAACGCCCCCCTTAGCGTTCCCACAACATCACTCGCATACCCCATCCTCTCATTCGCCACCTCAATCCTCCGCTCCACATCCAGCGCCCTCCCTACCTCTTCATACGCCCTTTCAAGACCCAGTTCATGCTTCGTATCCCAGAATAGATCGGGTAAGGGATCAGTTAGCTCAGAGTAGAGGTTTAGCTGTGCACGCAGCAGGAGGAGCTCTCCCGTTTTGCGGAGGATGAAGGACCGGGTGTAGGTGTAGGGTGTGCGGGGGCCAGTTTCGCGGAGGAGGGAGAGGAGAAGAAAGGGGAAGCGGGGGGGAGAGGCGAGGTGCGTAGGGATGGGGGATATGGAGTGAAGATAGGTTGAGAGGAGGGACTCGAGGTGGGCGAGTTTAGTGCTACGGGAGAGACCGGAGGAGAAGGCGAGTTTTGTAAGGAGGACGGGGAGGGTTTCTGATGGGTCAACCGAGGGGGTTTGGAGTTGGTAGGGGGGAGGGATTGTTTGGAGTGCTGTGCCTGTGCTGGTTGGCGTGTTCCCATTCCCTCCCTTTTGCGTATCAGTCCCGGGCTCCTCCCCTCGATGGGTTTCAATACTCCCAGTGATCCGCGAAACCCCCATCTCCGCCTCCTCCCCTGTCCTAACACCAACATAGATAATCTCTCCCCTCACCCAACCCCCCTTTGCCTCCTCGACCTCCACCCACTCTAAATCCTCCCTCTCCACCTCCTCCTCCGTCACGGGATTTTCCGCCGCCCCAACCAACCCGCCTGCAAGCCCACTAATTTGCCCCTCCGGCACATCCCAACTAACGATATTCCCACTCGGAAAGATGAAAATATCCCCCTTCTCTACACCCGGCTGGGGTGGTGAGTTCAGGCCTATGCTAGCAGGCCCCGCGGGGGGAATTGTAGTAGTGCTTGGCGAGCCGAGCGAGATCCGGAGGTGAATGACATCGTCGAGCAGGTTTGTGGTGAAAGGGTCTGGGATGTACCCCTGGGAACGGAGAAGCCGAATTGCAGTTGGGAGGTCGTACTTGTCGGCAGTGTTGTAAGCTGTCACGAGGCGGCGGGGTTTTTGCAGTCGTAAGGGGACGGGGCGAGTAGGAGAGACGCGAGTATGGTGGTTGTGGTCGAGGGCTTCGGGCTTCGGTGGATGGGGTGGTTTCTGGGAGGAGGCGGCGGCGGCTGCGCGTTTGAGGAGGGCCTTTCCACCCTGCGGGGAGCGGGGCTTTTTCTTGCCAAATTGAGGGGGGTCGGTGAGGGAAGCTGGCGGGGACCGGTCGGGAGCAGGGGGTGGGGGTTTGGGGGCGAGGAGGTGGGCGTTGGTGATGAAGGTGCGCCGGGTTGTGCCTGGAGGCCTAGGTGTAGGGGTGGCGAGACACACTCGAAGGTGTAAGGTGCGGCGACCACATCGGAGGAAATGCTGCATGGGCCGGTGGGGGTACTTTGGCTTCGACTGTCGATGAGCAGCAGGAGAAAGCGGGCTATGACATGGAGTGGGTATGTAGGTTGGTGGACACGGTGTGTGAGTGAGGACTGGGACCCCGTGGTTTGGGTTCAGAAAGTTCAGAAAGTTCCCCCGAAGCCGGTTCATTGTTTTTCCGCCCCTTGGTCTTGGCGGCTGCGCATACGCATATGCGCATATGCACGCAGTCACTCATGCACAGCGGTCGGATGATTGAATTCCATCAAGGGCTTGAGATTCTTCAGTTGCTAATTGTAGTTGGCTGGCTTCTCTTGATATGGTCATATATTGGTTACAAGCAAATTTCCCTCTGTCCCGGAGGTACATGTAACGAGTCAGCTGTAATACTGCAATGTTCCTTGGTCGCATGGTTAGAGAGCGACCTAGACGTTGCATAACAAATATAATGTCTAGAATTTTTGTCCAAACCCGTTCTGCAGTGTATTCAAGTTGGTTTAATTATTTGTAAGATGGAGGATTCAGATACATGGCAGCTTTGAAGTTCAGGGTAACTTGTAAATCTAGGTCTATGATGGGCGCCCCAAGTTCCGGAGCTATTATCGATATGCATATTTTGGCATACTCCCCTCCGCAGGGTACATTACAGCTCACAGTCGGGGAGTTACTACATTAGTGAAGGCAGGCTGCGTTGAGTAACCAGGAATCCCGCCAGCGCGGGCGGGTAGCATCGTTATACTCACCGAGAAAGGGTCACATCGCTTTGCCACGATATGGGGTTTCCGCTTTCGGAAATCCTCTCCATATGTGGTATTTTCGCAAGCCAAGTGAGCAAGGGCCAATGTGTCTTGCTCCTGGGACTATCTCGGAAAAATATATGGCTAGATATAGGCGGTTTTAGGAGGAATTAGGGGCTGTGAGTAGCCAGAATTATTGCCTCTACTTGGGATTTGAAGCCTACGCCAACTATATCTACAATACCTTTTTGTGCAAGTACTACTACCCCTAGATTGGTTTTGGGGGGGTTGCAGGTGAATTTAGGGTAACCAAATATTACGTTGTATAGGTTACGCAAGTCCCGCATCACTACTCCACCCGTGTAGAGAGTAAGAATAATCCACATAAAGAGCGCATAAACATAACCGAGAAGGGTATTAAAGATAGCAGGAAAACCCCGAGTAATTGGGTCAAAAAAAACAAACAGAGCAGTATCAGGTGGGTATTAGCTAGCGAACAAATACGAAACCTCTCACCTACACATCGCATGATCCAACAGGTACGCATAGCATCGTAATATTACACTTTTTACAGAAAGGTGGTTGTGCCTAATTCAATGGAGCCTAGCACTCTACCTATCTCAGAAGCTTCAATATTACCAGAGAACCCCACCTCCCCCTTTGTCCGAAAAGTCTAACTTTCGTTGACAAAACTAGTTCTATTGCAGAGTGATGAGAATTAATATATAATATTGCACGTGGTGGTGGTTTAAGCGCTTATGGAGCACTAGAGCAAACCTTAATTTTGTACGAACTGGGGGACCCTTAATTATTAGCTAGATGCAGAGAGGTACGATACGGTACCGGTAAGCCTGCTCTAATCTGTCAGATATTCTGTAGAAACATGGTTGAAAATAGCTAGAAAATGCTACAATAGGGAGGGGCATGGGCCCAATTGCTTCCCCATTCGGAAATCTTTTAAAACTAACAAACATTAGTCTGGAGTATTCCAAGCTACTACCTAGTACCATACACAAAACCAGTGCTAGCTAGGCGGTCTCGGTGGTGGGGTACCGGTGTACCCGTACCAGTATCTATGCCTGCGCAGCTGACTAAATTCGGTGAATATGTACCGTTTGTACCCGGGCCTTGCATTGTCTCCTAGGAGAGAGAACATAGTTCAAGTCATAGTGCCCCGGCAAGTTATGTATTCAATTTGGTAAGATCAAGCTGGAAGAAATATCGATTTAGTTTAGATAGTTACAGTAGAGTATAAATAAACACTATCACTAGACGCCTCCCCGCAAGTCTAAGTACAAGTATGAGTACGGACCCAGCTCCAGCTGTACATGATTATATAAGTATATAAACTTGGGTATCTCTGGAAACATCTTCCTACGAAGTGTCTGGTATGTATTTTGGAAGTTGATGGGATTGAGTCGCATTGTGCAACAAACAGAATAGTTCTTGGAGAATTCAGTAGTCTAGACCCCTCCGCCCAAGGTTTTTTTACACTAAAACAATCATCTTCTGAAGAACCACCAAATACCACCACAACCACAACCTATCAAGCCCTTTTATAAAGGCTATTCAAATCCTTCCATCTTTATGATATCATAGGTTATATACAAGCAAGGCCAGTATAGAAGGTTGAAAAGTTGATTAATTGGCTGATACCTAGATTTATAACACTACAACCACTGTATGACAGTCAAGACCGAGCAAAGTGCCTCAACCCAAACCTTTAAATCGATGCTCTGGATGCGCTGGGGACTTGTTACGTAAGTAAATTACGTTGTGGCTGTCGGCGTCGTGGCGGAATTGGTACCCCTAAGTTCCTAGCCCATGGTTAGCAGAACTTCCTCTTATTTCCTTTAATTACCCGCTAAGCTTCACTCCCCTGTGGATGGCATGCCTGTATTCTGTGACGGTCGCCCTATTCCGTTGTTGAGGCCTATGGAGGCCTTGGGTGTGTATATGTATTACAACTGTTCACCAAGCTAAACCATGCAGTGAATTCCTTGTGTTGATATTTTAGGCTGCCCGACAAGGTGCGGGGGATGGGCTGATAACCGCTGACCCGGTACCAGATTCCGGCTCCCATATGTTCTATATACATATATATTGTAGGCTCGTTCCTAGGTTTCGGTGGGTCGACTCAAAGGATCAGAGTGTGCTAATTGAATAGGCAAAACGTGCACCAAACCCACCAAAGAATTTGAGGAATACTAAATACTAGTATGTAGCACCGCAAATTGAGTTCTCGATTATCTGAGCTTTTGATAAGTAGCCTGAAAATCCGTATAGCTATCTGCCACATGGATCTTATTCTCCCCACCCAATCAGCCGACAGTTCAAAATATTAGTGGTGGATGCTCTGAGTACCGGTAGTAGGCACCCGGAATAATTAGACCCTGTGGGCACCCGGCTATCAAAGCTGTTTGGGCAACTGGGTTAGCCTACACGGTGAAATTTTTTGTCACTCCTTACAACTTTGGCGGCTAGTTTCGTGGCCATGGCACAGGACTGTGTTGTCTCGGCAACGATATTCGCTTAGTAACGTAACAAGCGGAGTTTACAAATTTTCACAGCATGATTTACGGAGTATTCGTGGTGAAATTTTGACCCCGGTACCTATGTATGTCTTTTGCAGTACCAATAGCTGATACCTGCTTCGTGCCTGGACTCAGGATTGGCGAACCTTGATTGGAAGAAGATCTCCACCGCCACGTGAAGAACCTTAATTAAGAGTCTCGCATCGACTCCCACGTGGTCACCATCGAATCTCCCACGTGGTCACCATCGATGCATCCCTGCAGTGAATATATCAACCAACCAGACGATTTGGCGACTGTCAGGAACGGGGCAAAAGCTGAAGGGAGCCTCTAGGTCTCAAAAACCTGCCGTGCTTCCGATCGCAGATGCAAGGATAAATATACTTAACTCAAGGGTTAAAACAGCCAAATGAGGGAGCAACTTAAGCGATTGAAATATCCATTCCAACGTCGTGACTCAAGCCAAGCACTCGGTGAAGAACCTGCCCCTGCCAGCCGATAGCATCCGGAATTTCAGTGGCGTCCCAAGAACGGGCAAGGGGTTGTTGACACGCCATACATATATATATTCGGGGCATTTCCATAGAACTTCATCTTTAGCGATCAATCGATACAGTCACTCGTTTACCTGTGTTGCACTTTGTGGACATTCATTCATTTGATCAGCACCGACACTCTTTTGCTTTACAACTTTCACTTCAACTAACCTACCCCTCCGTCCCACGATTCTTGCATCATGATCTCGCCACGGACTGCCATTCTCCCCCTCCTGCTTCTGCTCACCTCCGGCAGTGCAGTATATGCGCTCCCAGCAGCGGACAACATGCTGAGCGTCCGTGCTATGGGAGACCTTACCGATGAGCAGCGCCAGAAGCTTGATAATATTCAAATGGACGAACCGGAGTGTGTGCAAAAGTGCGGGGATGCTCAGGGGAGGAGCGAGTACAACTATATACCGCTGTGCGCTATTAACGACCAGTCTGCCACCGAGGAGGAAAATGAATCAGACGTGAAAAATTCCTACAGCTGCTTGTGCACTGATAAGATGTACCTTGCGGATACCATGGCCTGCTTCGTGAAAAATGTCAGTCACCCCATAATGCAAGCGTGACAATCTCGAACAGCTTATACTCACTGATGCTGCTAGTGCGGATCAAACTCCACTGCGCTCGATATTGCCTTGAGTAGCCAATATGGCATGTGTAAGTTATACGCCGACGTCATTTATCCCAAGCCGGAGGTATTCCTCAACGACCTCTGCCTGCTTGATGACATGCCCAAGGGTGCCACTGTTCCAACCGACGTCTCTATCGTGAGACTCATTTGGCCCGATTATACCTTCGCCCAAGACTTCCCCAAGCAGACTGCCACCACGTGGGCACCTTCGGGTACACCTCTTGATGACTTGTACCCCTCCGGATACATACACTCAGCGCCGCAATGGGCCTGCACTCCAACTCCACTCGCGGATAGTGAATCGCAGGATAGCTCCAATACCAGTGGCTCAGAGGCGCCGACACCGACCAGCAGCAATGGCACGAGCAAGGGTAATTCCACTGCCACAACAGAGAAAGGTGCTGCCAGCAGTGGGAAGCAAGGAATGTTGGGGATGGCAGCGGTAGCGGCTGCAGTGGCTGGTCTTGCGATATTTTTGTAGGCATTGGTTGGTATACGTGGTACCACTGTACAGGTTTGGTGTGGGCTGTGGATCTCCTGTTGTCGGTCTGGTGTGCTTTTGGTTATGGCCTTCAAGGTCTTGTACTCATGAATTGGGGGATATATATTCACAGTCCTTGAATACCATACTTTAATATCTCCAATTAGGACCCCGTGGATAATGAATTACAAAATTGAGCAACTCACTATCTTTCCCATTGACGTATCTACGGAACAAGTCACTATCAGAAGAGAGTAAAGGCTTTCAACGATCCATGCTCTTTATCAATTGCTACCATAAATAAAGGCTTCCTTTAATCATGTTCGAGGTCTCTTGGAGATAACCCAATTGGTGGAGCACTCGTGAGTCGTCCAGATTTGCTGGTTGCTCAGCTATGATTTATATGCCCTAGGATGGAAACGTAGAAGATTCAAATTTACGTATGTACATTCATTGATGCATGCCACTTGGGAAATATTATATATACACACCCACGGAATTCTCGGGATGCTGAGAGTTAATCAAATTATCGGAGAGCGAATAGATTACAGGCAAGCATGATTGATGGATGGAGAGAATGGATTCAATCCAGCCTGGGGACAACTACTTACTGAAACCTCCATATTTTAATTTCCCAGAACCTAGTTGAACATCAGCGACTATGCCACGGACGAGAATTTATTCATCTATTCTCGGTTCGAGATCTTGTGCGGGATTTTGCTGTTATTTCAGGGTAACAAACCCGACCTCCTCCCTACTTGATTCCCATTTAAAGCCACTTTGAATATTTATATTGTAACTACAGTAATCAGAGTAATCAGAATGGATTAAAAATACGCCTTTGCAGCGAGATTCGGGATCGAAGTCCAGCACAGCCTACCGATCAGATAATCAGGGTAACACTCGAACTTGGGGCTATCTGAATGTACACCACACAAGCCTTGGTGATACAAATCCACTACCAAATAACCCTCGTGAGAAAACTAGGCTTTACTGTTAATTGCGGAAGTAAAATTTTAGATTTGCTAGTAATAGCAAAATTTACCTCCCCGATGGAATTAAGTTACTGACTAGATTCTTACCCTGAACCACTAGCGCGACTCTCCCTCCACCCTCCGGGTGCGTAAGTTAGAGAGCCGTAAAGAATTCAAAGCTAAAACTACGGACGGATATAAATTTCGACGATGGTCCCTCTCAGCGAGAAGTAAATTATTACGTGTCGAGGTACTGGTATGAAATGGTTTCGTATAGTTATAGCAGAGAGAAGGATCTAGAGGCCTAGGTTAATTAAACCAGGCTCACGCTAGGGCCAACAGTCAACTTTATACCTAGAGCGACCGTCGTTGACGCTCTCCCTACCGGCTCCTACCTGACCCAACGACGCTCGTTGATGCTGTACCAAAGAACCTAGGCCCAGATATTAGCGAGCCAGTCATTATCAGGATGGACGTACTTTGCAATAAGTTCATTGAAGATCCAAAGGCCCCTACTCATTGAGCTGAAATTCAAAACTGAGGCTGCTGAGGTACTTATATGTGAATATACCCCAGCAGCTGTATGTTCATGCACCCCAAATTACGCAGTTCACTATATGCTATATAAACTTGATTAGCGGAGGAATATGCATTTTGTAACCGTACTCAAGTGGAAAACTACTATATGAGTTCCACTTCTTAAAATGGGGTACATACAGCCCTTTGCCTCTAGCCATAGGACTAGGCAATGTGTGTGACAACCACTTGGCATAAATTGCTTCGGGGCGCCCGCGCCCTAGGAGCATGTGGGGTCATGAATTGCCCCCCTTCACATCACATACTCGGCATACTACTAGTATGGTATTTCAGCCATATGTCCCTAATAGTTCTTGAAACATTATAAGTGTACTAAGTAAAGCCTCATATCAGATTCAACCAATTTGTAGAAGTTTGGGTTCAAATATGACAGCTTGTACATTATGCGTGTACTGCGGAGTTATTACTTGCATCTAGATTTCATTGATCAGTTTGTTCATTTTTGGTTTGCACACCATTTCGAACCGAGCACACACTGCCACCAACCGAGTACGTGCGCAGTCTGAGCTAGCAGCTGTTAAGAGCATCAGTGTTGAGTCGCCTGTTTATGTCGAACTAATCGCAGCTCTAAAGTATGGCTACGTGGTTTAATATTACACGATACCAAAACCCTAGCTAACACGGAACAGCAGCTCAGGGTCACTAGATATCTCTGTAGCAGGAGTTTTCCCGTTTTGAGCACCTCGATGTCTGTCTATACCCTCAATATAAGTAGAAGTACTCAGATGGTAATAGCTACATACCATTAGTATGTTGCCTGAGATGCAGCATGAGATCCGTACACACCAATGTAACTGATATCTTGACAATCTGTCGAGCTTTCATTATCATATCATCAACATGGGCGCGGGAGCGTCCGGTGCACTCTCAAGTAGTGTTTTGCATAGGCGTTCGCTAGTTCGTAGGCTATATAAGTTTAGAAGCGATAGAACCGGAAAGGATGTGCGCTGCGGACATCCGTGACCAGAAAAAGCCATGTCGAAGCACCTCCTGCAGCTATCGTACACCAGGCGATCCTGAATACGTATCTGATGTATTGTCCAGAAAATTGTGCTCCAGATGTCCTTAAGTTTCAACACCAATAGTAATGTCCACATAAGCAAAAAATATAATTTCGTGGAACTACCCTTGTCGAGTCTCGGGGTCGAAATTCAAAGAGTTGGACCCACTCGACACCAAGAGGACAGGGATGGCTGTCAAGTCATACCAGTACGGGATCCTTTCCTTCGGCTACGATGACGTGGGGATAAAGATTTGGCTAATGACTCCCTTCGGGGCAACTAGCCTCCGGAGGTGGTATGCATTATAAATTCAAAGTGAGTAATACTTGTTGGCCTCTGCTAACACTACTTTTTAAGCTCAACGATATCGCCTTTGGCGGTGGTCCATTATATATACATACTGAGACTCCAACAATTGTCGGTGCGAGCAGCGAATCAGTCCTAATTACACAGTAATTATTCGGCAGCAAACCGTGCTCTTCTGAACCAAAAGGCGAATTGCGAAAACTTGCCTCAAGCTTTGGGGAAATATTGAATTACTGAAAGATATTTAAGTAGGAATCATCCTGAATAAAAGCTTACCGGAACCACATCCTCTTCACCTCCAGGTTAAGCAAGACAACCAACATCAAGATGACACCGCGGAGCTGTACATTACGACCCAGTTCATGCACTTGTCACAGCTAGCTTTCAACATAGCGCCCGAATCCAGCTGCAGATTCACCTTATGCAAAATGATATAATGAGGGCACCAGTTTTAAGAGATGGAACGCAGTCTAGGCAGCACAATGCAATGGCGAACTGAGTGGATTTTTATAAAGCTTCGGGTGCACGAGGAAACAAACCATTGCAACATACACTGCGAATCGATATTTGCGATAATTGTAAATAACGGGCCACTTCGGGGATATATCACCCCCAGGAGACATAATCTCCACACCGCTGCACCGAAATTCCTTCAATCCGGTGATAGCTTACACTGGCACGGAGAAGCTACATCACAGACAGATACATTTTCCATACCCGGAAATAGTACCAATATCCTCTCAGCGCATAAGGCTTCCCAGATCATATACAAACCGAATGAATATTTGCGAAAATGCAAATTACCAGAGCGCAAAAGGGCGAGGTCAAGATGTTCGCACAATTCCACGCCGCACTCTTCGGTCTACACGGATTATTCCACGTCAGGGCTTTTCAGTTCCACACGGTGATGTAAATGGGACATCAGGGTACTGCCTAGTAAACGTTTCCGGTTCGGAAAAAACTATAAACCATAGTATACATGAAACAGAAATAGTCGGTGCGGTACCACGCCTCCCGAGGCCCTTCGAAATACTATTCCAGAGATTAATACTACGAGAGAGATATCGCCAGATTTCCTCACATTGCAGTATGCAGTGAATTATCTAGCTTCACCGGTGAGTACTCCTCGTGCATAGGCATGGGTATTAATTGGTGATTGTTCAGCTGCTTACCCCTGGTCTGGATACCTCCCGTGGAGAGCACTTTGAATTTACCTTAGCTTTTGTGGAGCGGGACTGTCACACATCGGCGCGGCGGTGCAGCATGAACTCAACAATAAACCCAGTCTGGTTACAATAAACCAACTCGACTCAACCAAACACTTGGTGTTTTTCAGGCACAGATACGTGCACGGGACAGGGGGTTAGGTGCAAGGGTCAATCACCCCAACCCACTACCGGAATCGGTTTAGGTACTCGACGGTTGGAGGTTCCGACGCTTTGCTTGATATGAAGTTGCGAGGAAGGTGGGGTCTTGCATTGGGAAAGGAACAAAGGAATCCAATTACCTCCTTGAAATTCGTCCAAAGAATCAAACTTGGAAGATTACTTCGGATCGCGATTTTGGGGTCTCAGCCGCGCGGTCGCAAAACTCGGGAAAAAGGACCGCAGCCACTGTGTAATTGCACACCAATTTAGGCCAGGGTGTCAACCACTTCCGCCAAAGTAGGTACATAGTGGTTTAGCTTCAAATAATGCCTCCACCTTAACCTGAAATCGATGCGAGATGGTTGGCTCAGCTTTTGTTTTTTGTTTTGAACTGGTTGTCTGGAAAGATTAATTGGAGATCTACACCCGCGGAGCCTCGGTGAAGTGGGGTGCCCAATGGTCAACCTATTGCAGGGCAATAGAAGTTGGGAAGCGGTACGTATGAATTAAACTTGGAATATGCCAGACAAGGTTTGTGATCATGGCGCAGCGCACAATGTGGAGCACGAGTTATGATAATGATGATGGCAACTAACTGCCAATGACGTTGAACACCGTGGTTTCCAATCCACTGCGCCTGCATCATGTGGGCTATCTCAAGTGATTAACATGTTGAAGTTAACCTAGTCTCGAAGCTAATCATACAGGAGAGTAACTCGGCACGCACAGCATGGTTCAGGGCTGGTGGCTGGGAGCTTGACCAGCCAATTTCGGGCGCCAAGAAACACCATGCCTTCGAAAAAACATCACCTGGCTTGACAATTCTGAGGGCATTCCTCCATAATCTCTGGCTGGCTATGGCTTTGGTGTTTATGTCGTTGGGCCCGGGGGGAAATTGCGGGGGTGGGTACGCGTATACGGTCCGCACGAGAGGATCCGGAGGCTTCTCTTAAGATTTCTAAATTCCAATCCCTCTGCAGTAAGTAGCGCAGCTTCTCAGTTAATGAATGAAGAATCCCGCCGCACAAGTAAAACCCCTCCCCCCATGTCAACCGAGCGTCTCCCCCTGATCTCCCGTACATCTAGCTTATCCATCTCCCTGGATCTGAGTTTGCACTCAGCCATCTGTCCTTCTTAAGGGGGAGTCCTCGAGCTCCCAGCTTCTGTTTCCTAATATCAACTCTTTGCCTATATCACGGACTGCTTCGAACCTGTTGTCGATCACGGTCCACGCAACCAGTGTTGGCAGACTATATAGCTACCAATTGCAGCTCAGGAGCGTTCTCGAAACTCGACCTTGAGTAGAGGGTGAGTAGTAACCCCAGGAGTAGGGTCGGGTCTTGGCTGACGATGCCTCACGGTTATCTCAGAAGTTACTTTTGAATTTTACCACCTGATAGGACGCTCAATTCCGCGAGCTCGTGATTGGATCTACAATACCAATACCGATACTGATATTTCCTTCGGTCGCAGTCGCACCTAAAAACGTTCAGAGGAATCGACGACACCCTTTTGCCAGTCAGCAAATAAGGTAGAGAGACACAGTACCTGCCACCTCACCAGAGCCATGTATCTGGTGGAACAGCAAGAGAGGCTTGCTGCCTCTGCAGCAAAACCAATTTCATGGGGCAGACACGGGTACTGTGAGGTGGAGAAGGACGCCACTCTGCGGCTCAGGTCTACTGCGAAGGGCATCTCCCAGAAGCTTGGTGGTGTCAATGCCTCAGTCGGGGAAGGATCGGGGAAGGAGTCGACGGGTTTTAGCACCTTTCCGCCGACAATTTCCCCAAGTTTGAATCTCAGCATTCGGTCGCTCTTCATGATGCTGGGCGCTCCGACACTGACTACATTATTTGTCTATTCCTGTGATAAATATCAATGTGCATTAGCTCCTGGCATGCGGGATTTATTGGCATCGGCAGAAGGCATTCATGGTGTCTACGATCTTTTGGTGTGGAGCTTATCACCACTGAGGTGGTTCACGTGGAAGGCTTTGGCAATCTATATGGTTTGGTATACTGTGCAAGCGATAATGTACGCAGTCGTCCCTAGCAAAATTGGATACGGACAGAAAACATTAGCCGGTCGACAGCTTCCATACAAGGTACGGTATTTGTGTCCCGATATCTCCAAAGCAGTATCTAAATCTGTTAATAAATGCCAAATGCATGGTTATGCCCTATTATCAATACTAGAAGTAGCTATGCTGACACCAGAACTTATGCACTGCAGCTTAACGGCCTCACCTGTTACATTATTACGCATATCGTATTCCTTTCGGCAGTTTATCTTGACGTCATCCCGGTTTCAATAATTGCACAGAACTGGCTTGGGCTGTTTGTCGCTGCGAATTTTATGGGTTATTTCTTGACGGTTTTTGCATATGTGAAAGCGCATTTGTTTCCATGCCATCCAGATGATAGAAAATTTTCAGGGAGTCTATGGTATGATATGTTCATGGGGGTCGAGTTCAATCCGAGGCTTGGGGAGTTGTGGGATTTCAAGGTAGGGTCTGATTGTCTTCAGCATAAAGACTGGAGTGTTAACTGGATCGCTATCGGCAGCTATTTCACAATGGAAGACCTGGCATCATCGCATGGACCCTGATTGACATTTCCTTCTGCTTCTCAGCTTCGGACGGAACTTTCTCGATACCATCCATTCCGGCGCTACTCGTCCTACTTTTGCACTCAATCTACGTTATCGACTTTTTTTGGCACGAAGACTGGTATCTCCGCACTATTGATATCGCGCATGATCACTTCGGTTTCTACCTTGCATGGGGCGACAGTGTGTGGCTGCCATTTATGTACACCGCGCAAGCGCAGTACCTCCATCACAACCAGAATAACCTCGGCAGTGAACAAATGTGGTTGAGCCTCGCCGTACTAGTTCTTGGGCTAGGTGGGTATGTTGTCTTCCGTGGATCTAACAACCAGAAGGACTATATGCGTCGCATCTTCTCGCCATCTACCGACCCTACCTCCGCAGCAGCTGCCTCCACCTCGGCACTCTCGACCACCCCTAGTACTTCTCCCGCAACACAGGCGAATAGTACCATAGCCGCAGAAGATATTCAGAAAAACGTACGCATATGGGGAAAAAAACCGACATACATCCTCGCTCCTTATCAAACTGCCGATGGGAAGTGGCACACTTCGCTACTTTTGACGTCTGGATATTGGGGACTAGCAAGGCACATGAACTACTTTGGAGATATCTGCATGGCAACAGCAATGGGGCTTGCAACCATGGCAGTCAGCGGGGGACCGGGACTAGTCGGGTGGTGGTACACCTTGTACCTAATCACGTTATTGGTACACAGGACGCGGAGATGTGATTTGAGATGCTCGGCGAAATATGGCGAGAAATGGGTGGAGTATAGAAAGGTGGTAAGGTGGAGAATATTGCCGGGGGTATACTAGACATATGCTACTTCATTGGTGGTTGAGGTGTAGCGTGGAGTTGGAATACACGGCGCTTGATAGAGTGAGAAAATGGGCTTTGTCTATGTCGATGAGAGTTTGATAGTTCCATTCATTCATTGCTCATGTGTATTGTTTAGATTCTTGGATTTTGCCGAATGCCGCGTGGTGTTATGGTTTTATGGAGTAGAAACGAGCTGAGTTGCGCATCCTGAGCGGTAGGATGCGGTTGAAAAGAAACATAAAATATATGTGCATGGAATCTCGTTCGTGTCAGCTTATTCTTCGAGTGGCACACGTGGTGAAACTAATTAATCGGCTCAAGCTTCTTTTAACACAACATCTTACTACTACTAGCTATGCACTCCCGCATGGCTATGATAAGACTAATACGTGAATGAGCCGTATGAAAGTGATGCCTCACGTACCCCCATCAGTTGACCAAAGTACTGAAGATCACAAGCTGGCATTTAGCTGGGGGTAGACAGAAACAAACTGTATGCCGATATGGCATTGTTATTTAATTCAACTTTCCAATGAACTTCTACAGAGCGGGGATTCCCCTGATATAATCGATGGAAATGCCCTTCGATCATTGCAGCTAGCTTGGGTGGGGGTTTTCCATTCAGGTGACTTTTCTGGTATGTGTTTACAGGAAACCTCGTTTACATTTTTGGTAGGGATATATATAATTTCTTTCGAGGTTTGATTATATATTAGTATAGTATGATGTCGAAAAGCTATTCGTTCCACACTACTTATCCAAATCATCAGGTATCTAGTCTCCAGAGCATGAAGTGTGGTTACCCTACCCTTATGCTGAAGGGCTTGAGGAGGATCTGATGAATATATTAGATATATATGGCTCTAAGTATTTGTACCATACTACGTTCAAGTTTATATTAAGTTAGAAGCTAATGCACTAATACTCTGGGTGCCCTCAATGAGTGTGACTCAGGGTAATTTAGGAAATGCGTGAAGGGTGTTCGTGATGGGGTCTTGGCAGCCATAGTCGGAATTATCAAATATTTTAACTAGAAATCTGCAACTTCAATTCTCACAGATAGGGGTAATTGTTAGGCTGCAGTAGGGTATGCAACTCTTGACTAAAATAGATAGTAGATAGTACCTCTGATTGCCGTGGCAGTTCTAGAGTGAGAAAATGCTGTGCCATCTACTCGTGGTCAGAGTATTCTTCCGAACCCTGCCCTATGGATGAGCAAACTTGTTTATATTGAGTGACTCTCCGCCCAGGGAGTTGGTGGAGACGGTTCTGGGAAATAAAGGATACACTGGAACAGCAGAAATATTCAAAATGGCAAATAAAATTCAATGTAAGTTGTTCTCCCTTATTTCAGTTACCAACGTGAGAGCAGATCTGCAGCAAATCAAACTTCCCATCCAACATCCTAATGGTCTAGTCGTGACCCGCCATGCGGGGTTTCATGGTCATAGTTTACGCTTCCCTTCCCCATTGTTTGTCCACCAACAGCCATCGAAAAGTCAAGACATCCAGATTCATATCTCATCAGCATGCTTAGCGGAATAGCAAAGTATGCACCTTGTCCATGAGCAGCCTTCCGGCGTATGAAGTGTTTTTTGCGAGAAACGTCACTGAGATCGGAAGTGAAAATAAGGAGATGGCGGACATCTGAATATTATAGCGAATTAGTTCAAGGATTTCAGTAATTCAAAAAATCACCACTTTGTGTAGGGTAGGGGGCTGATGTACCATTACTGTCGGCCTCTTTAGGAGGTTGGTCCAGGTCACAAGACAGGATTTCTTGAGGAAAGATCAATTGTTCTGGTTCCACCCCTGTTGGGCAGTGCTTCACCAGTTCGACCTCAATATCCTTGCCGTCCGGAATCCGCTCATTCTGTGCAGCCCTCAATTCAGTAATTGCACCATAAAGACGATATTTAGGATCTCTAGCCTTCGTGGCAGAGTTGACTCAATACACACCTTTTTTACAAACCACTGCATCCTGCCTCTACACCAGAAGCTCCCGCTAAGTGAACTATAATACATCTTGTTGGATGGATGTAGCCCAGGAAGGAAGGGTTCGTCAGCAGCTACCCCGTAGCTGAACCGTGCTATCCTACTCCCAACAGTGCCACTGCCGGATGGCACAATACCCTCGCGCACTTCCCTCACAGAGAGGCCGTACGAAACTGCACCGCGAGCAATTGCGGTCCAACTGCTCTCCACCAAAGCTCCCCAAATAAGCTAAGAAGACTTATAGGTGATTTGAATCTTGTAAGAGAAAAAATACTTACGCATCAGGAGGTTGGAGAACTTTGACTGGATTTCCATCGCTTCTCCTCAGTTCCGCCGACAGGTGTTTGAAGAGATAGGGCGAGGAACCAAATCCACCAACCAATAGAACTCCCTAACCAAGTATGTAAGAAACACTCCAAGACCAATTGGGTTCAGAGTTCAAGTAAAAGGTGCTTACTGTGACTGACCCCCTAGTCTTGGTTTCTGCGGCAGATATCTGCTGCTGAACCAGGGTTGTAATCTCCAGGAATGTTGGCTCAAATATTCCTTTCATCTCTTCTGTAGTCAGCACCAAGTGTCCCCCGTGAATTCCCCTCGCAGGATCAGCTGCGACACCGGGTACTGGACAGTGATATGACTCAATATCAAATTCATCATCTTCCTCATCTGAATATTCTGGAGGACAAAACTTGGGTTTCAAGAATGTGTCAAAATGGAGTATAGTATTGGACCGAGCGAAGGTGCCCATGTTTTCCCATTCACTAACAATAAGTTTCATGATCAGCTATCGAACTAGTTTGGTTGATGTGCTCTAGGTTCGCATACGTGGTGCCGAGACGCTCTTTGACTAGCGATTCGAAGCGGCGATTGAGTGCAGTGGATCCACAAAGACCACCAGTCCCTCCGACACATTCATCGACTCGAAGCCGGGGCTCTACCGATGTAATCTCATAAGAAATCAAATCCTAAAATTCCGGTTTAATTTTAGCAGGTATAATAAAAAAGTTGGTTTTAGGGTCAGGAAACCAACCACGGTGCCTCCGCCACAGTCTGCTATGACATAGACATCCCCAACCTGAAGAAATGACCAAAAGCCGTAAGTAATATTATCTTGTCTTCTTGATAGATAGAAGAGGTTATGTACCTTCAGGCTGTCTTTAGTCTCATGGAAAGTCTTCAGACAATGAACGGCAGCAGCTTCTGGCTCTGATACAGTTTTGATTCTCACATGTGACTCATTCATGCCTGCAGCCCTAGCGGCCTGGAGAGTGAGGTCCTTTGCTATATCATTCCAAATCTGGGGGCACAATGTTAGTACTGGCATTCACTGTGCTGTACTCGATAAGAATTCATACAGCCGGTACAGTAAGACAAAACTCGAGAGCAATGTCTTTCCCAATGGAGCTGGTAAAACTCTTTGGATATGCGTTTTCGAGTGTATCCCGGGTATGTTGATAGATACCCTTCAGATAGTCTGTGACCACTGCAAGTGGTGTTTTATCCTGGGGCAAGGAAGCAATGGTTTTCAGTATATGGGTCAGTTGATCCGCATCCCCCCTATGTGTCTCCGACAAGCGCTGGGGCATAGGTGGGACTCGTCCGGAGATGGTGGCGCTCGCGCTCTGTTCGTTGAGAAGCAGCTTAAACCACCGGAGAGAGTTTTGTGCCTCTTGAGTCACTTCAAAACCCCACTTGTAGCGAGACGAATCTTTAGTACCATACTGAATCACACTAGGAACCTTCTCCAGGCTTTTGTTCTTTTCAGTATGTCAGAATCAAAATATGCCTGCAATGTGCGAGGTATCCATATTCACTCGGAGGGCTTACATTGCTCGGCCAGGTCTTGATCGTTCGTATATTTTTGGGGTCTCCGGTGTAGCACTGTTGATACCCAATATCAAATGTCAGCCATGGGGAAAGAACTAGAGAACACCGGGAAAAGCTGGAGCTTCATTGTTGCGTGGACCTTGAGATACAAGGAAGGAAATCACTGGAACACATACCCACGCCACGCCGGAAAACGTGGTTCCGAAGTCTACTCCAATAATGATTGCCTCTTTCATGTCCTTTCTCGAAGTTGAAGTAACCATTTTCCCTAGAGAAAGCAGCCAGGTGATTAGGAAAGGAAAACTATCAATATAAAAAGCCTGATGTAGAAAGTTGACTCCGATTCTTTTAACTTAGTTGATAGATAGTGCACGGCTTTCAGATCTCCAACCTTTTCTCTCATGATCATTTGCTCTGAATATATCATCTCCACATGGTGCAGCCCTCACTATCGTCAGGCCTCCACTTCTGCATGTATGTCTATGGGTACTGCCTTTGCTAGGATTGTTACATGAAACAGAAACTTGCATTGCCAGCACGCTACCTGTATTGGTTGAGGATTGACAGTATGGAGTACACTAACAGATGGGGAGTGAGAGTCAATCGCAAACCCTCCCCGCCTACGACAATCTACTGCTCTATTACCGTATCTGAGTGGACGATCCGGATCCCGATACTGGGTACAGCAAATAGAGACACGCTTTTGGTACCGTCCGTATATAGCGCCTCACATCGACATTTCAAATAGAATACGACACGGCGTTGGAGGTCAGGGATATATATGGGTCAGCCTGCATTGGCAGACAAGTTGACCATGTCAACGGCTGAGACGTGCATGAGCCACAAGCACGGTACAAAGCGCCATGGCATTCGTTGACCGGCGACGAAAGCAGCAAGCGTCAAAAATATAGATCTATACCCCTTATCGTGGACTGAATTTTTGTTACCGGTACTGAAGCTTGATCATGAACCTTTAGCACATCTTCGACCACAGAACACTTCATATCAGCCTCATTCATTAAAGGAGGAATCTTTAGGATGAGTACCTTATTCTCACGCATAAGCGGCAGATGGAAGCACAAGAATATCACGAACGGGAACATCACAAGTATCCGAAATGAGAAGGCGAACCTGCTTAAATCCCGGGGAAAGGTACATAGCAGTTGGGCTATGGTGCGCCGTCCGTTTCATCGAAAAAACCATCATATTCCAGATTCCGGGCCCAGCCTCAATGGGAATACTCATCCTGCGCAGCAAGCAACTCTTGTGTAAGTTCCATTGCCCCGAATTTCGCGATATGCAAAATGCTTGATCAGAATTCGAATCAGAATTTGACACCTATTTCTAGCAACATCTCACCCGCTGGTATCGTGCCTGGCTTTAATCCAACAGTCGGAAATGTTCACAGCGATTTGTCAATCGAGGGAATAGCACAAAAACAACATGGCCCCGCGGACTATAATACCTCTGCCCCCCCGGGGGAGCTTGAGGACTCTGCAAGACAGGTATGTACAGAGCTCATGATCATGTCCCGTCATTACCACCCCTTACATGTACTCGCCGGAGGTACGATTGAAGAACTTAGACGTGAGCTCAATGTATTCAGACAGTTGATCATAAGCA
>Ga0307511_10001634_pt1 | contig 23696 bp, 37 predicted proteins | sample 13_EM_MG_FD_200266 | JGI IMG/M metagenome (GOLD analysis project Ga0307511, IMG submission 200266) | Populus trichocarpa ectomycorrhiza microbial communities from riparian zone in the Pacific Northwest, United States - 13_EM | ecosystem: Host-associated > Plants > Roots > Unclassified | place... | reverse complement strand
GGGGTGACAAGATATACCCTTTGCGCCACTGCGGATTTTCCTCGACATCGACCCTCCCTCACATGGCAGCTGCGATATGCGCGAAAGCGCATATGGGTGTTAGTGGGCGGATACCGTTTAGCCTTTCAGATCAGGCGATGATGTAGCCCGGTGCATCATATATGAACACCGCGTATGTAATGGACATGCCACTGCGTCATGAAGCGCGGGGCTAATGATTAGGTCGTGGGGGATCATTGTTATCTTGGCCGAAACCGGCAATATCAACCGGGAGCTGATACGCCACGTAGGGGATGTAAATCCAGGGGAACAGATAACGTCCAATCCGGGGGTCATGATAGAATTGTCGATTGCACCCAGATCAGGCTAACCTGCACGCAGAGTACACGTTAGAGTGGGAAGTGTGCATTCAAAGCCTTACGTTTGTCAAACAACTAATAAGATGCTGGGGATACATGTAACGACGCCTATTGGCGAGGATGAAACTCCCAGGTGATAAGGTCGCCTTTTGGGGTTTTACAAGAATGTGCTACAAGTCCATGATGAGGCCGTGTATATCCGGATATTCACATACCATACTTCTTCTGCAACGAAGACCATGCGCGAGAGGCATCGGGGGTGGCGGCAGCAAAGTCGTTCATGTCGTGTTCTGGTATTCGATTGATGTCGACCTTATCCCAATAGCGATTCAGGAGGTAGGTTATTTCCCGGGCATCTGGCTCAGACTGCCGACTGCGAGCGGAAATTAAGTTGCGTGTGTCAAGGGAGTTTGTGAGAAGGTAGAAGGAACTCACATGGCCCAGGATTTGAGTTTCGCTCGAATGTATTCGGAGATGGATAGGAATGGGAGACCCTTAATGTCCATTATCGTGTTCGCGTCGAGGCGGCGTGGGCCCTCCTCCCCCGCAGAAAGGATCTCGATCTCATCATCAAACCGGGGTATGAATGTGTGCGTGTGGGGTAATAGGCATCACCAGACCTACTTCTATTGGGGGAATGAATCCGTGATATTTCACGTGTAGGCTGCGAAGAGGAGCAGTGGTAAGGACGGAGGGGGACGAGGAAGTAGAAGTTGCTTCGTACCGATCAGACCAAGGCGACGAGGTGGTTGAGAAATCTTCCGCAGAACGGAGAGCGTCGCGAACGAGGCGGAACGGATGTGGGGTCCCGCCTTGCACGATGCACGAGATTCGCTGGGAGACAAAATGTCAGGAACGTTTGGCGTCCCGCGCGATAAACGAACATACAGCGGCGAGGGGTTGGTTGGCGAGCAAGGATATTAACGCGTCACCGTAGAAGGCATGGGGGACTCCCCGACTCTGGAGGAAAGCAGAGAGAGCGGAGGCAGCTTCCACAAGTCGGCGTGTTTCGAACATTGGAGACGGGGGACATGGGACGTGCTGGGGAGACGGACCAGAGGTAGATATAGAGAACAAGCCCTAATAGACTGTACGAGAGATGGATATATCGAGGGAACTGTAGATGGAATTGGGGATGGATTGGGCTGTGTTGGGTTGTGATGGTTTTGTCTCCGGGGGCCCGAATACGATATGGAAAAAAATCGGGATGTGGGAGACGAATTAACGTTCGGCAATCGGGGTTAAGTCCGGGCGTGTGAGCCTCTCCAAAGGACAGACTCTAGAACGCATACATAGAACGCCTCATCATCTGTGAGCGGTTGCCAGAGGTCACATGTGCCACGGAACCTCGTGCGGAGGCAGTAGTCAACCTGGCACTGCCACAGCGAGCGTGTTATCACGCCCGGGGCGACCGGGAGTGTCCTATCGAGGCATAAGCACATCTGGTTGCTGTAATCCACCCAAAAGAAGTTCATGTGGATAATGCTTACTATCCATCCGCCCACAGCCAGCACGGCGCTTCGGAAGAGGGTCCTCGATTGCAAATTAGTCAGTCCGCTGATTTACGTAACGGCATTTCGACTCTCTTCCGTCTTCCGCGACGAATACACTCACCATCGCTTTGCCCGGCTCCGTCTCTTCCGGCAGTCGACGTCGAGCAGATACCACCGTCTGTTCCAAATCCCCCCTGCTTGTTCTAGAGCACGTTGCCCAACGCGCATGCATGCGTCCTTCACCCAAATCTTCTCCAACCATGTGATGGGACCTGTACCATTGGTTCGCTTTTCCAGATCATCTGCGGCCAGGGTCAATCCCTTCCGGGGTCATCTATCGTCCACCCAATCAACTCGTATCATTTCTACTCGGATGGCCCGCCGCACCCCGGTCAATTTGTCACATCTCCCCCACCCGGTCCGACACTTTTGGGGCTCACAACAGCCTCAGGCCCGTTCCCCCCTGCAGGTTCTCACGAATGCGCAGGAGGAAGCCATCAAAGCAAACCTGCTGGAAACTGCGTACAAAGGAAGGCAGCCTGGTGATATGATGCTCCGATGTAACGTCCCTCCCCACGCCACGTCTCCCACAGACCTTCGCAATTGATCACAAACTTTGATAATAGGCACGATTCTTGACGTAGGAGGTACATACTCCTATCCTTTTTCCTGCGACCCGAATGGTCCGTCGTTGAATGCCTTTACGTTTCTTCACCAGGCAATGTGAAGACGACCGCTGGACAGTTCAAAAAGTCGGATCTGTGCGCGGAACATCGATTGAACGTAAGCGAGCCCCCAGTCTCTAATTCCCCATATGTTCCACCCTCCTCATCATGAACTAGCCCCGTGATTTGCGAAAGTTCGATTCTCGCACCCCCAGCCTTGTACCCACGCTGTTTGTACGTCAAGAGGCCATTCTGGTTCGTGCCTTCAAGATCAAGATCCGCTTCAGTTTTGCCGTCTAACTTTTACCCGCAATAGGTTAATATGCTCCATATACGTGCACTCGTAAAATCCGACGCTGTGCTGCTTTTCGATACCTATGGCTCCGTTAACTCAAAGTTACAGTCTTCCTTCCTCTATCACCTTGAGGTGAGACATCCGCGTGCCTCATATTTACTAGCGTTAAAGTTCCCCGGATCGGCATCAGCACAATCTGAAAGCCAAAGGCACGGGGCTGCCGTACGAGTTCCGGTGCGGGATCCAGAATGTTCCATCGCGAACCCGAAGACCATCTACTCAAATGTCTAGTGCTTCCCAGGGCGCTGGATTCCATTCTTTTATCCGTACAAAGCGCACTCGACACCGAGATGATGTTTCTTCGGCAGCTTGTTGGGAACCTCTTGGCTGAATTGGATGATGATATCGATCGGGACAAATTTATGCGCCTCCTCCACAGATCCCGAAAGCTGACTAGCTTTCAAAATAGGGCCAAGCTTGTAAGTGCCCCGTGTCCTGCACACCCTAAACCCTTGAAACCAGAAAGGAAGTGAATGTGTTGATCGCCCCGACTCTATCTTTATCTCCATTACAGGTGCAGGAGTCGCTTGAGGAAGTTTTAGAGCAGGGTGAGTTTCACCATGGCACTCGATCGTGAATCACGACGGTTTGACTGATTAGACGTTATCTCGTAAAACCAGATGAAGATCTTGTGGCGATGTATCTAACGGACAAGAGGAACGGCATACAACGGGAGCCAAGCGATCATCAAGAACTGGAGGTCCTTCTGGAGTCGTTCGCTAAGCAGGTCGAGGAAATCGTCAACGAAACTGAGACCACCCAGGTTCGTTTGGCGAAACAAACTTACCATGTGCACTGACGGGCTCGGTTCATGTAGAGCAATATACAATCTACCCAAGAAATCGTAGAACTCATTCTCGACTCCAACCGAAATGCGCTCCTCGCGCTAGATCTTAAGGTGGGTGTCACCCGCTTTGGTCTAACTCTAATGTTACCGTGTGACTTACCGGTGACATCGCACAGATCTCTATCATAACAATGGGATTAGGGGTTGGAACCCTCCTCGCCGGCTTGTTCGGAATGAACGTACGTGATCATTGGGCGTTCATACGAATGGCCATAATATTAGCATGCTGAGGAAACTCTTTGCCTATTTTGTAGTTGAAATCGCACCTAGAAGAGAATAGCCACGCGTTTTTCATCATGAGTGGCCTATCCATTGTGTTCGCCGGGGTCTTTTCCATGTACGCTATTCGAAGGTCTGGACTCTGTGACACCTGTTCCAGTTTCGCGAACACTTACTAGCCTCATGATCACTTCCAGGCTACACCAGATTCGCAAAGTGGGACCACTATCCGATGGGAACCAACCGCCTGTCCGAAAACTATGGATACCCCTTCCTTTACGTCGTCGGCCACCAAATAATTGGTTGTGACACGTCTATGACTTGATAATATTGCTATTGTACACACCCCGTTACGTCTCAGTTGCAATTGATCTCCCGCCTCCGCCTCTCCTCTAACAGAATGCAAAACGGACCCTTTCCCGGTGGGAAAACCGAGATCAAGAACATTGGGGGTAAAATGGGTGGGAATCGGGGAGTAAAGTGGAAAGGTGATTACGATGATGTCGATATCAGAGTTTCGTAAGGTAGTTCGTGCAACGTTTCGTCAGTGGTGACCTCGTCTGTGGCACCCCACCGGAGATGCGGCGAGCCCCATACAACTAGAATCGATCATAAAAAGCCTCTAGGTGAGTTTGGATGGTGCCGCCTCCAGCGGGTATGGGGAGTCCTCAGCAAGTTCCTCCTCGACGGCTTTCCTACCCTCCGCGGTCAACTGGGGGGCCCCGCCGTCGATGTCCTTCTCAAAATGAACGGGTATGAATCTGTTGTGTGATTGTAGGATCTGGTGAGCTAACTCTGGGGAGTGGGGTATGATGGAATGGATGGACGCACTCTACTCCTTTGTTACTCCTTTCTGCAGCATCGTCTCTCTGCTTCTGTTCAATCGCCTGCTTGAACTTCGTGGCTTCGTTGTACTCTTTCTTCAACAGCCTGCTCGTCACTGGATCCCACAGCTTTCTACTCTCTGTGGATGACTGGCTCTCCAAGGCTCTTACGGTCTTGGGTACCGGGTGGAGGGTCGAGATGTCGATCAGCGTAGCCCACTCCTCCTCAACTCCCATTGTCAGGTCCGAGCGCGAATTAGCAGCAGATTGGACTGGAGAGTTCGTCCCGGATGCTGATGTCGATCCATTTGCGAGCCTGTAGCGGATGCGGCCTTTCCACGAGCCGTCGAAGTAGGCAACGACCCGATCTGCGGGGACCTGTCTGGCCTTTACCCATCCCTCGTGTTCCGTCTCGCCCTCCTCGTACGTGTGGATTACTCCTTCCAGTGCGAACATCGCCCTCCCAATCCAAGACTGCGAAATGGGTTATCAGCCAAGGAGCCACGAAACCAAACTTCCCGTCCTACCTCTTCCTTGTACTCAATGACGGCCCGATAATTAACTCCACTCTTGGATCCTTTGACGGTGATGATGGTCGAGTCCGCAACGGTGATATAAAAATTCCCCCTCAGGATACCGTTGACGGAAGCGATCGGGTGGCTAATGTTGTACTCCTCTCCTTCGCCAGGTCCACCGGTGATGTTAATGAAGATACCCTTGTTGTAAGACCCCGGGCTGACCCTTACGGTAGTTCCAGACACCTTGGCGGATATCTGGTCCACACCCCTTAGCTCGATCTGCCTCGCGGGACAAGAGGCGTAATAGGACGAGACCGGAGGGTGATGAGACACCTGTTCCGTGACGTAGATGACCCGTATCCTCTTTGCCTTGTTATCAGCATCCGCCTCCAGGAGTTCAGTCGCTCCCGCGCCGAGGCTGAGGCTGGAAACCTGAGCATCAACGTTGCTCTCCACAGGTTCGGGGGAGGTTGCTGGCGAGCTCTTGGCGGTGCGCCCGAATGACATGTAACTGAATGCGCTCCGAGTGCTCTTGACGCTTTCGGTTTCCATACTTACGCGGGCGGCGGACGAGGATGAGGCACACGCGGAGTTGGAGATGAACAAATGTTGGAGCGGTGGCTCCCGAGGGTCGGCAGGATACGAGACGGGGATCACATCCCAATGGGCTCGGAAGTGCTCCCCAAGAACGGAATTATAGGGTTTGCAGACTTTCCCGCGCTGGGTGCCAAGGCGGGTTACTGCTGATGGACAGATGAGATTGACCGGCTGCGCTTACAATGAACTTGAGATCTTTCGAGAAGGTAAACCTCAGGGCAGCGAGCATACGCTCAAACACATCTTCGGAGTCGTTGATGCTGTTTTACAAGATCCTATCAGTTTTTGATCCCTCCCAAGACAAACAGGTTTCGAGTGTGGGACTCACGCTGCGAAGAGGTCCGGGCGATCTAAATAATGCCAATACTCCTGATGTACGGCGCACGCGAGAACTTCGTTCGGCGAATTTCGTGGCAAAGTGAGAGCAGAACGCACCAGGTTCGGGACGGGTTCCAATAAAGATGCTGGCAGAGATAATCTCCTGCAAAACAATCAAGACCGTATTCTCAAACATAGGACTCTCGGTCGCAAGGTGAAAACCCACATCGAGGCAATGTCCTTTATTCCCATACATTTGCGGACGAGCTGGACAATCATCTTGAGCTTTCCACTTTCTCCGGTGTCTCCAGAATCGGGAACGGAAATGGGAGGACCATCGTCAACGGCGTTGGAGGTAACTTGCTGTTTGGTCGTCATTACGGAAGTATCGTGAAGAGAAAGCCGTTGGGCGGTGAAGTGGAAAGAGAAAAGAAAGAGAGGGATGCGACGGCGGGATGTGCTGGAAGAGCGGACAGGAGGGTGAAGCGGCCGGGTGACGGCTGATGATCTGGGGGTAACGGTATAAATACCCCGCCATTGGCGAGCGGTGCGCACATCCTAACCATGTGCGAACGTTTGTACCATCACTAACGGCTACGGAGGCTGTGACACTAAGAACTCTGTATAGCATTCGATAATAGGTGTTATAGTGTTACTAGCTGCGCTACACTCGCTGGTGTACAGAAGGGGTCGAGAGTGGTGGCGTAGGGGCATATAAAAGCGGAAGGGAATCAAATGGGGAGCGAACAAGCATAATACAACACGAGTGGCGGGTGATACCAATGCACGCGCGCATAACCCGGGGGTAAACCAAGAATGAAAACGAATGAGATCTAAACCCGAAGGATGTTCAACTCAATGCCTGGCGGAAGAGAAATAGAAGTGACGCACTTAGTTCCTCTGATCGAGAGGTGCATCCGGTGTGATATAATATACTTTCGTTCCAAAGCTCGTCTCAGACCGACCGGCGAGTGGTATGTCGTTCGACCCGAAGCTGGAGAATTCGCTCTCATCGTAGGCTGGAACCGGCTTCCGGGAGGCACGTCGAGTGCGGTCGGACGGGTATCGAGGGCGAGATAGCGAGGATGGGCTGGGGGGGATCATGGTCTTGTCTGGAGGAAGCGTACCACCATCAAGCGAACGACGATGGATACGGGACAGCCGTGACTGAACCGTTTCGTGGGATTCGAAGGATGGTTGGACGGTCATTGAGGCGGGTCTCTTGCTCGATGCTGAGGATTTTGAGTATGTTCTCGTAGGTGTGGTGATGGCCAGGATTGGCGTTGTCTTGTCGTAAGCAACCGCGGATTTTTCAGGGTCGAAATCTGACTCCGATAACTGGGGGGAAGGTGGTAGGATTGCCCCTGTCGAGTCTGATGGGTTGTGGAACCGCTTGGATCCTTGTCCTTTGGTTCTAGGCACAGAACCTAGGGGAGTGGCGTTACGGGCTCTTGAGTTCCGGCGGCGGAACACCCACAGGACAAGAACTGCGATCAAAGCAAGGACACCCACTCCGCCAATAACACCGCCCGCGATCACCCCCTTGTTCACAGACGAGCCACCCGTGACTGGTGTCGATGTCGAACTACTTGTCGGGGGTGTGCTGGAAGGTGGGGGTGGGGTGGAAGACGGCGAGATGGGGGGTTGTGATGCGGTCACCAGACACGACAGATCGGGCCCGTTGGTGACGGTAAAAACATTGGATGATATGACCCTGGTAAATGCGTAGAAATCCAGACGATACCGTCCCTGGGGAACGTTGACCTGGGTCCACTCAATCCTCTCGAGCCCGGCATTTATGTTGACCAGCGTCATGTTCACATTTGCCGTACCCTGCCTGGGGACCAATGGATACCCTCTGCGGACGAGGCCCCCCTGGTCTACGCCAATGTTCGTCACGACCAACGGGTAGGTCGTGCGGGGAGGGAAGGGCCTGGAATACGTCCATATGATCGTCGTCCGCGTACAAGTTGTGAGATTTGAGATGGCCGAAAAGACAATTTCGTCCCTTGGGATCTGTGTCGTCATCTGCACTGGGGTCAAGAGGGGGAAAAGGGAAGAAAAGCGAAAAAACTTACCTCGACGGCGCAGTTCCCCGCTTGTGGGATTGGCGGGTGCTTGGACCGCTCCCGGTTCCGAGAGAACAAGGATAACCCGACCTGGTGGATGACAAGTGGGTCAGCAGTTGACAGCCCGGTCAGAGAAAACAAACGAGAGGACCTCTTCGCCTGGGCCGCTTCCCTCTGGACGATGTAGGGGAGAGGGAAACAAGACAACCGGCGAGATCGCACCCTGATAATTATATACCACATCGTATCCCACTGAGGTTTAGGTCCGCGTGGCCGACTCTGCCATCAAATATCATCCGCACCCGATCCCGTAGTTTGCCCGCACATCAACATCATCGTCACCTTGGTTGCGGCGGGAGGTGCGCATACAACCATCGACGACGCTCATTTCTCACGCAGACTAGACCAGGAAGAACTGCGACACCTGCGCACCTCGTCAGCATGACTGTACTGTCTGTTTCCGCGGAGACTATCATCCTTGGAGCCACCATATGTCTCACCGCATTCTCCGGCAGAAAATCCTCTTCCTCTTCTACAAAGAACATGCGCCAGCCGAAGTACAGGTCGCTCGTCACGGGAATCCTCGCCCTGCATACCCTATACATGATATACACCCTCTCTTTCAGGAAACCACCAAACCTGTTCACGCGGTTGAATGTTCCTCTCACGATGCCTTCCCAAAAGATCCGGACCGTACTACTCGGAAGGAGGGGGATGAGAGATGAGGACGCCCTGCCCGAAGATATGGAGGACTTGTTGATGAAACTGAACTCGTTTGACCTCAGAGGCTACTTCGTCAGGTTCGTCCTAGCCCATGTGTTATCCACCCGATCTCACTCGATTCAACCAGGTTCGGTCAGAACACGATCCAAGAGTGTGAGTGGTGCGCGACCTTCACGGACTACGTGGCGTACACGCTCCCCAGCATCGTGTTATCTTACATCAAGGAGGCCGCACTCCTTGGAGTAGTGACGGTAGCCGGAACCAATCGCGAGGCGTGGAGATCTGCCATCATCGGGTTTTTGATGCTGGCCTGCATCGTCGACGTGTACTGGATGTTGACGGCCAGGGTAGCCGTTAATCAACGTGATCCAACGATGGTCCGTCTGATTCATTGTCGTCCCCACTCTCTGTCTCATGTGGCGGCTGTTTGAAGTGGTACGACACCCTCTGGACCCTGCGTCACCTGTTCTTCACCGCATTACCCCTTGTCGCGCACTTTGTCTTGCCCCCCTCGTTCATTGCTTCACCTCTCGCCGTCGTACCGCAAACGAACCTCGCTCTCCAGGCTCTTCACCAACGTATACAGCTGCTCAAGTTTACATCGTCCGTCACCTTGCGTGTTCCAGAGTTCAGGGAGACTGTTGGCAATTACTGGGAGACCCAGAGGACGGAGGGTAAATGGGCACGCGAGGACGAGGCCATAAACCGACTCGCTGAGAAGACCGGGACTGGAACGAAGAGGGAGGTGGCCAGTGAACTTGTTTCGAGACTCAAACGTGGACTGGAAATTGGACTTGGACTTTAGAGTATTCATCCATGAAGTGTATTGTAATCAGCCGTAGCATTGTAATTAGGGATTGTTTATAATAACAGCACATGACACCAGGGCACAGGGGTGGACAATTTTGCGATGAGCCGGGGTTCGCTGATACCTGGGGGAGGGAACGGCATGTTAGCGCTTCGGTACTTGGTTGCAACCAGCAAGGAATGCGATGAATAGGTCAGAAAATGAGAGTTTTGGTACAGTTTATCCACAAGGAGGCGAACCTCTCTTCGGAAGCAGAACTGAAAATTGGGTATCATCACAAAACGGTGGGATAGCGGGGCTACCCATGTGTGAAACGAACAGAAAGAAAGAAAACTCACCTCAGGAATATCCACAGCAGTAAACCATTGTACCGTCGGTGGGTTTGAGAGGAGAAGAACGCAAAGAAAAAACAAGTGACGGAATTCCCCGAGATCAAGACGGGCTGATGCTTTCACTTGACCTCACCAGAGGAAAAAAATTGCCTCGCGATCCTCTCGGCCACTCCTTCGAGGTGAGTTCAACTTTTCCTGGGGAAAAGGGTCAACCACAGGGCTTGCGTGTGCATGATGTATACCTATCCATACCGAGTTGGTGACGGGATCGTCCAATGAGCCAAACTCAAATCATGCATCACCAACTGACCACACGCCGGCCTTTGGTCCCCCCCCCCTTCGTTGCACATTCAGCGCACTAACCAGCTTTTGCTATAGCGGCCATCGTGAATGGAATGTACGTCAACTTTCCGCATTTTATGGTTCCCCCACTCTCCCAAGAGATGATTTACTGTCAGTGGGCGAACAAACCGTGTGCCCTTTACTAACGAACCCATATGCACAACCACCCTCTGAACCACTGGCCTCCGCCTTTTCGACCCACTGGATTATTTTGCTAACCCCACTCTGACCAGGAGCTGTGATCACGACCGGCACCTCCCCCACATGCTCAGGTGAGAGCCGTTTCGCTTCCTCTAAACATGATGTTCCATGTGTTTTACACACGACAAGCATATGTCCGAATGTTCATGAAGGACACCAAATCATGCTGATCCTCGAACCACCCGTCTCAATATCTTGCTGACGAGTTCCACCTTACAGGATCAATCGTCTCTTTTCATGTCACCTGTATGATTCGTATTGTACAACCATGTATCACTGCATTAGCAATAAACCGTTGCGTTAACCCCCTAGGAATCCATCCCCATCACTCAAGGAACCGACGGAAAGTAAGATGACCGCCCTCCAATACGTGGTGTACAAGAAAAGAACCTGGCGGAAGAGTGAAAATTGGGGTGAGGAAGATGTCGAGGTCATTCGGTCGTAAGCTTTCAAGGTGTAACATGGTAACCGTCACGAGAACGTAGGGACGAAGGAAGAAAGAAAAAAAGGACCGGGCAACGAGCCCTGCAGTACGCGCCGGGTTTACGACTTCTGCGGAGCAGCCACCTCTTCCTCTTCCTCCTTCGGGTCTACTACCTCCCTGATGAGCGAAATAGTGCTTTCCAGACTCCGCCGTCTGGTACTGGGACTCGTCATAGTCGTACCGAGGCTGGCAGTCCGACTGTGGCCGCGCCTGGTTGGTGGTCCAATCGATGGCACCACCGATTGCGATGGAGAACCAAGAGTGGGTGACGTGGGGGTCCCACCGCCAGAAGCGATGACCTTCTCGAGAGCCGCGGAGACATTATTTGCAGGCACTGGTGACGCCGGTTCTTCAGACGGCGATGGGGGGTTTGACATCATCGCTCGGCCTTCCTTAGAGTCTGCGTCGTACAGATCCGGTGGCAGATGCTCGTTCTCGATATCCGACTTGCGGCTACGGGATAGGGTAAGTATGCGTCGGCGATGAAAGCAGCTGTTCGACGTACGCCTCATCGAAGTTCGTGATCGAATCCTTGATACCTTCGGCACAGTTCGCGAGAGTGTCGCTAGATAACTCTTTCATGCCCGCAATGTTCTTGAGCTCAGAAACACGCTCAGACTCCTCTCTGTGTCGTCGTTAGTAGGAGCTCCGGGGTGGGGGTCCGGCGGGGAACGTACCGAAGGAGAGCAAAGACACGCGAGACCCGACCGACGGCCAAGATCTTGTTCTTGATGACACGTTTCCGCTCAGCAGATTCCGCCGCAGTCTCTTTGGCATCTGCAGGACCTTCCGCCTCTTCCTCCAACTCCTCCTTTGTGCAGATGTTGAGAAGGGACAACAACATGTCCGTGACTAACACGCCAGAGTCAGTTTATGTATGGGGCATAGAAAATAGGGTCTCACTTTTCTCGCCAACGAATGGCAGACTCCACGTGAACGCATCCATGAAGTTAGGGAGCCAATATGGATGGGGAGTGCAATTGAATTGCCGAATGTTAAGGACGTTACTCTCGTACTTGAGGATGGCCGCCTTGTTGTTGTAGCAGTCGAGGTAGTGGGGGCAAGAGAAGAAGGTCATGACGGATGGGAAACCTGTCGTCCTCGTCTTTCGGTACATCCGATAGCTAAAATAACGACGAGGGTGAATATCCACGGGAAAGTCATCAACCACGGTTACCATACCCGGCGTCTTGAGCTTCGTGTGCTCTGATAATCGACAACAGCTTGTTCCTCTCCAGGAACTGCGTGACTGCTTGATAACTGATAAAAAACGATAAGTTATTCGAAGAAGGGTAAGATCGGACAAAACTTGCGTAAAGAAGTACGAGCAACCTCGTACATGGTTGTGCAGGAAGCTCTCTGATGTACTCTCCTGCCCGAAATCTTCCACAGGATCCGACCACAGGATGTCGCACATCAATCCCTGCGTTGGTGGTTCCTTGAACCGATCGATCTAAACGAGGCACATCAGCGGTGGACCTGTATGACCAAACGGTTGGGGTCACGTTTCGAATATCGTCTAAAGTGTGTAACTCGGGGGAAAGGCCACCGTGGACGCAGAAGAATTGCTTGTTCATGATGGCTGCCAACGGCAGGGCGCAGAACGAGTTCATGCACGCTTCATATATACGCTCGGAGTACTTTCGCTTGCCTGGCAACGAAGTCAGGGTCAGCCAACCGAGCTGTTCCTATGATAAGAGAGATTATCGCGTACACTCTAGTTTGAAGGTGAAGTAATCCGTCAAGTGTCGACACTCGTGATTACCACGAAGGAGGAAGAATGTGGCGGGGTACCAGATTTTGAGCGTCCACAGGTAGAGCACACACTGTAATTGTATCAGATCGTTGAGAATACACTCATAGGTCCACCCAGCGCACCTCAATGCTGAAGTACCCCCGGTCAACGTAGTCTCCCAAGAAGAGATACCGTGTGGTGGCAGGGTTACCACCGATCTCGAAGAGTTTCATCAGGTCGTACTGGCGAGGGGTGGGTTCAGTATGTGTGCTCCGGTGGGAGCGTAGGGCGGGGAACAACTCACATACTGCCCGTGGATATCACCGCAAACTATGGACAGAGTGTCAAAGTGTCAAATGCACATCTCAACTTCGGTGATTCATGAGACCCACCGGTCACCGGGGCATCGACCGCAACGAGGTTGGGCTCCTGCTTTAACAAATCCGTAGCCTTCTCCAGAATGTACAGAGCCTGTTCCTCAGAGACACGACCTTCCCGATAAAAGTGATTCTTGAGGAAGTTGACATCGGGTTTCGTTGGATCTTCCTTCGAGAAGAACTGGTCTGGGGTCGGGATATGCATTGCTGGAGCTTGGACCTATCATTGTGACGGTCAGAAACGCACATATGGTGCGGGGTAACAGTGCTTACATCCTTCACAACCCGTTCTTGGGTGCTGATAGTGTACCCATTCTCCAACTGATGCTGGGTGAAGTCGATTTCGGGGACTATCCCTCGTTCTTGAATCTTGCCGATAGCCTTTTCAATCTGGGCTTTGGAAGCGGGCATAGTCCTAGATTCGGTACGCTCGAGCGATTGCCACGGCTGTTTTACAGAGGGAGGCAGAGAGGGGAGGACGGAAAATCTGCCGGGCGTGGTGAGGAAGATGATTGCCAGATTGGCGATTACCCGAAACGGCCGCACACTTCAAACTCAGAAAGGGCGGACACGTCAAAATTATGTCCATGCCGTTCTATCTATTCGCTGTGGGCCATCGCTACGGGCTATCGCTATGAACCAAAATACGCCTCCAAAATATGTTTCGCGACGTTGAACCCAAGTAATGTGAGGACGTAGCCCGTGAATAGGGGCAACAGCGGGGAGAGCAATAGCTCGGTTCGGATAAGAAAAGGTAGGGCTTCTAATGGATTAGCAAACCGGGATCAAGAATCAAGCGTACCTCAGGTGGGATCTCACCGTTGAAGCCCAGATAAACGCCGTAGATGTACTGCCCGAACCTGCTCAGTTTAGTCAGTATAGAGTAATGATGTCCGGGCGTGACGACTCACGCGGCAAGGTAAAGCGTATTCCCCAACCAGAGACAAACCCAGTTGTTCTTTAACAACAATGGGACGAGGAAAAGCTGCCCCAGATATAGTGTCAGGTAGAGTGGGAAGAACGCATTTGTGTGCACGTCAAACGCGTACGCCCACTCGACTTTGGAATCCGCCGCGGTCGAGTGTGATGGAGGGGCGAGCAGGACGTTGTTCGAGAACGCCCTGAACATGTTAAGTCAGACGTAACACCCATCCAGTGCGAGGAACCAACCAGAATATCGTGGCTACGACGACGCCCACGAGAAGGAAATCCCGTAGGATCATGAGCAGGGCGAGTTTAAAACAGTCTACTAAACTGTAGGAGTATACCACCGACCAGGCCAAAGCCGCAACTGAGGGAATCGTCAGGGAAAGAAGCTACTTTGGTGTTCACGTCGCACTCACCACATAAACATGCTGAGAGGAGAATCAAAATAGCGGGGTCATCCCTCGCCCACGTATTTTTGGTTTCTACGTTATTTGTGAGCCTCGTCGCATGTAGGTCTCTGTGAGCTCTTACGCTTGTGGAAATAGACGTTCCGGTATCTACGTTCAAGTCAGTCGAAGGGTTGCTGCGGGACCAGTGGAGATCGACGCACACTCGCTTCGGGGCCAAACATAAATACGTCAATTGCCAAGCGGCTAGCTCGAAATCCTGGAGCATCGTATGAGCCACGTCAGATGCGGGATGAACAGTGATGAGGTGCGACAACATACCATCTGTTGGAAACGGTGCAGTCGCCGGAATATTAGTGGGACGCTATTTGAAAGGCCACCACTTGAGGAACGGTAGAGATTTTCCTGAGGTGAGGAAGGGGCCGCAGTAGGCAGCATGGCCATGTCTGCATATGTTCGCCTGGGACGCCTGAACAGGATATGGTTGACGGGCAGGATGACTTCAGGTCTTGGGTGTCGCGGTTGTCAGATTGATCTTTGGCTTCGTTTCAGGCGGAGATCGAATCACCAACTTTCCCTCCTCCTCGTCTACTACACTCCGGGACCGTGTCGACATTTCGTTCTTAACCCGTCTCCCAGCACACCAGGCGGCGGAAAATGGACGAGGATACCGAGGTTTTGGACTGGGGTCACGAGGAAGACGACCACCAGTCATACGACACCCGCAGATCCCGCGAAAACATGGGTGAACCCCGCCACCACGTCGACGAGGATTGCGATGACACCGTGTCTTTGGGCGGGGACGAAGATGATCTCGGCGTTGTTTACGCTTACCAGTACCGCTCATACCAGGAAAAGTCCAAATATTCCGAAATTTCTCGTCACCATCACCGGGACCACTACAGGGAGTCTTCACATAGTAGCGCCCGACAGCCATCCCAGTCGTATCTCTCCCCTCCACATTCGTCTCACCAGTACGCGAAACTGACGCATGCACTTCCCGCTAAACCCGTGATTGCGGGGCCCTCCGTGGCGGTCGCACAATCCCAGCTCTTGGAGGCGAGTTCCATGATCAATGGTCGCGACCGGCGCAACAGCATCAAGAAACCAGTTGGGGAACCCTTGCTGCCTGATTGGGAGGTTCGCCACCCCCGTAGCGGTGGCTCCGAGGTCTATTATTACAACATTAAAACCCACGAATCGACTTGGGTCCGACCAACTCTGGCTCCCCCTAAAGGTTCTCGGGAGCGGAGCGAAGGGACGAATGGTACACCTCACCAGGGAACTGGAGGGTCGAGGGCGAGGAGCCCGAGCAACGATTACGCATCCCCTCGCAAGGACAGGGCAGAGCCCCTGGCCCCTGAAGACATGTCGTTCGACGATAGACATTATCGGCCGACGGAGGCTCCGACACCAAGCAGTCGCGTCGAACACATACTCCCACAGAAACCTGCTCTTGTTGATCACGACACCCCTGAGCGTTTGTCGTCTGCAGAAAGCAGTAGGCATCCACACCTACCCCAAGCAGAACTGGGACGAACGCGCCGTGGTACATCCCCCTCAGCTATCCGCCCCCCATCCCCCGAAGTCAGACGGCAAGAAGCTGGGCGTGAGCCCCGTTCCCGCCCGCCTCTCACAGATTCATACGTCCCATCCACGGATCGCACTCACACACCGGCGCATGACGAACGGGACACCGTTAGGCCTTCGACAAATAGTACGTTATTAGCATCCATATCCCTTGCGCCCCATCGTCTTCCCGTCTGCTCCGCTTGTGATGTGCAACTGCCATACTATCTCTCCCGTGCGGCCGGAATCTTCCATGCGGGGAATCATGCACTTCGTTGCTTTTCTCCTCTCCTTGTCCGCCCAGCAAGATCTCCCATCCCATCCACTTTCTGCGTGTAACCATGCGTTTATCGTCCTCACACATTAATCTTGTAGGGCGCCCTGCTCCGGCCCGCGATTCCCCCTATGGCCAAGGAATACGACCGGATCGCGACTTAAACATCCCTCTGGGAGAACTTCCTCGATCACGTCACTCCCGCCGGTCTCGTAGTGCAAGCCCACGTACTTCACGCGTGAGGGATACTGAAGTTGAGGAGGTGGCCAGATACGATGCTGTAGCTCGCCGTCGCCCCAGAGACCCGGAGAGTGACGTAGTTTCCAGTGAAGTCGAAACCAAACGGAGGCGTCTCGGTAGCCTTCGGGAACCAGACCGGCCCTCACCATCAAACACATCTCAGTATCCCTCTGCGGAGAAGAGCGAGTCTCTCCACGGATTCCCAACTGGCGAATCTCGTACGTACTGCGAGCTCGAAGTTCCACAGGCCATGTCCATTGACCGGTCGGTCCACCTTTTGTTCGTTTGTAGGCCAAAAACGACCGCCGCTGCCACCACAGAAGAGCCTGTACAAAGAATCGATGAACTCACATGTCCGTGAGCCGCCCCCGACACCGTTACCTGAAACAAATGGACCACCCCGGCAGAATGGACACGGGCCTGATCCTGCAGGCCGCCCGAGGAACCCAGAGTCACACCCACCCTCTGGCCCGGGTGGACGACGCGGCCGAGCTGGAGATTCTCGAAAACCCGCAAGAGCAGAGCCGATGGATGTCGACCCACCAGCACAAGCCCATTTGCCAAGGATGCAAGAGAGCCGCAGTACATCCAATGCAAATTTGGACCGCGACGATACAAAGGGTGACTTACCACGAGGACCGAAAGCGATGACCTCTAAGCTACCGCCTGCCCCTCTGACCCCCCTCCCCCCCAAGCCGACTACCGCCCACGGACGTTACTCGGGAAGATCTCCGCCCCCCCACCTTACCCCCCACGATGAAAGACCCCCGCAGCGCGCAGGTGACCAGACTACCGTCGACTCCCACCCGGATCGTCGTAGAGACATTCCGAGAGAAAATCGCACTCGTGAGGTCGTGCCTCCACGACGACGCAGTCCTGATTCGGTAAGGGGTCCTTGATTCATCCCACGAACCCAACTCACGTCTTCGAAAGAGACGGCCCCCGACTGCACCAGTACCCAAACCGTCCGGCACAAATAATGTCCCGGTTGCTCGTTCCCGCTTTCAGGCGTCCACCGTTCCATTTCCTGGTGGAACAGATGAGCTTCGCCAAGACCACCCCGTAGAAAGTAAGCAACCCTCACCCAACACCGTGCCCCGACAAACCCGGCACGAACGCGGCGCAGCTCCCGAGCGTGTGAGTGACGACGTGAATGTCTCCGCCTCAATCCCTAAGCTTACCCATCACGTAGGCCCAAACCCATGTGCACGAACTCCCTAATCGTCCACCACCCTACCTGGGACCCCCTGCAATCGAGCGCCGGGAGAGCAACCGCTCCCGCCATGAGGTAAGTTTAAGTCTGAAAGTCGCCGAGCCACCTCTTAATCCTGCGTAGCGTGCCACCGAACAACCCCCGGACCGTCGTGGTTCTGACCACCCACGAGCCGAAAACCATCCCGAAGGGAATGGAGCGCGGCGGGTAAGGTTTCCCCGCATGATATCTACCCCTCTTCCTCTTACCAGTCCCTTCAGAGTCAACTCCCCCCGGGTGCCAAAGTGATTTACGAACGACCCCCATCCCCGCCCTCTCCGCAACACGAACGGGATCCCTTGGAGGTGTCCGTAGAAGGACGCACTAAGTTGGAAACTCGTCGCCATGACGTTGCACGCCCACCATCAGAACCCCAACCCAACCCCAACCGCACAGAACGCGTGCGTATTGACCGCGAACGAGCGCTTCGTCAGGAAGACAGGCAGCGAACTCGAAGTGATGGTGGTGGCGAGGGGCGACGTCGCACGACCTCAGTTGCCCACCACGTTCCTCTTGAAAGGCGACTCTCCTCATACGAGCAACACTCGTATAGCCCGAACGAATTACCACCCCCTTCACCTCCTTCCCAAGCCAGCAACCGCGGAGATTATGATCATCACACTACCTCTGGCCATGGCGACCGCAACTACAGTCGTGGCTCAGAGCGTACGAGGACCCCCTCCCCTTCCCGACACCACAGCGTTCCACAACCGTTCCGCGGTCCGCGAACGTACGACGACGGGGCGGACGGTGGACGCCTACCAGCACGTCCTCGCAGTCCTAGCAGTGACGTTGGTGGGCGGGGGTACGGGAAATCGGAGGTCAGACCTGCCATGTCATCACGGGGGGGATCTCTCCTTGACCGGCTGTCCACTAATAACCGCGCGGGTGAGCGAGACGCGGTAGAGGACAGGTTTGATGATCGGGGCACTGTCACGGAGGTTAGCGTGGCTTCCAACGGTCAAGAACCAGCTGGTGAGCGCAGGGATAACGGCAGGCGTAGGAGGAGGCCCAAAGGCGCTAGAAGGTAGCCGATTAATTACAAAAACGCATCTCTTCGCGATATCCTTTGGTGGCTTACGTTGTGATGTAAACGTTTTCCGATTCGAGTATTTTTCCTATTATAATCTACTTCCGTTCCGGTAAACGAGAATCGGGCGGCCATTCGAGGGTGATAGACTGGCATCATTATGATATAGGTAGGAATGAGGCCTTGGACACTCTTGCCCCGTCCACAAGTCCACAACCCCGTTCCGAGCCCCAAGCCCGCTATCCCACGACTCAAAACTACTCGACGCGGTACACTAGGTAGGTCTTACAGCGTTATGGCTGTAACGACTTCAACGAGGATAGAATCGCCTATAGTCCGGTGGGAGCCGCAGCGCCTTTGGATTGATTGTCTCAGATGAACCTAGGAGGTCTACACCACCATCGCCCCCGTAATTCTGGTAGTGGTGTGGAACCGCGCTAGCCTCAGACTCGTAGTTTGATGATTGGCCAACCACGGAGTGTGCCGTCGGGTTGACGTCAAGCCGAAGATTGAGCTGTGATATCGATTCCATGAGGTGACCTGGGCTGGAAGGAGCAATTCGCTTTTCATCGCGACGGGAGGTTGGGGTGGTCACGGTTTGCCCTGCAGAAGATCCAGGATGTGAAACCGATATGATCGTGACGGGGGGCGTTGAAGCATGCGAAGGTTGCTGCGGAGGCATCAATGTGAAAGGTTCTGCAAGTGGTGTGAGTATCCTTTTGTTTTGCAGAGGGGTTGGCAATGGGTTTACCTATATGAGCGCCTTCGTTGAGGAATGGGACTGTCATTGTGAATTACGGAGGACAACGAGACCATCAAACGACAAACCGACCTTTTTGGGCATCGTCGTGCGATCCAGGCATAGGGTCCATTTCCCATCTCTCCGTTTGCCTGCGAGTGCGACGCCGACGCCAGAAGATGAACAGAAGGATGAATCCCGCCAGAACCACCACGGAGGCTACAACTAGCCCAGCGATGGCTCCAGGTCGAAGAGACTCCTCCCTCACATCTGGGGGAGGAGATGAAGGAGGAACTGTACTCTTGTCAGACCTCCTCGAGAACCTAGATCTGACTAGGGTCACTCACTGACTGGTGTCGGCCCTCCACCCTGTATCGCGCTCCCTGTCACACTAAAGTAATCTAACCGAAGCACTGCATTCAGTGTAAGCGTCAGCACTCGTGGTCTGAATCCAACAAAATGGAAGACTTTTACCACCACCGTTCACGAGGTTCTGGATCACTAGTGTATGCTGTGTATCCTCCAGTGTCGCGGAGCTATAGAACAGAACATTTGGTGTTACGGCGGTCGCAGGCTCTCGGTGCACGCGAGGTGTTTGCCCATCGAGTGTATACGAAGAGTTCGCTCGCTTATTCCGAGTTCCTTCTACTCCATACACGCTGATCGCCGCACCTTAAAAAGCATGTTACGACATCAGCCGATCCCAACTCTCGAAGATGATCCATCTCGATAACCTACCGGTGAACTTGTATGTCAAGGTCGCCCCTGCTTTCCGAACCGACATCAACGTCCCGTTGAGGTACTGCCCAGTCTCCAATACCCAGCCCGACGACCATGCGGTTCCTGGGGTGTCCCCCGTGATGTCGACCTTGGCGTTACCACCCAGAACGACGGGCAGCAGCAGAGCCCACAGAAAGGAAAACATAAGGTCGAGGCGTCGGAACGGGGGGTGTCCCCTGTATTAGAGATGATTATGGTTGGGGGGGAAGGTGTTGCAGAGGTCGAGAATGAATTGAGCCAAGCCCAATATCGTCGGGTCGTCACTGGTCTCACGTCATCAGCGCTTCAGCTCAGCTACCGCCCACAGGTTGAACGTTGATACGTGGGGACTGGTACGCGCAGCAAATCGACGCAGGAGTCTGCTGCGCTTTACACATCCGCGTAAACGTCGGCCAACTCAAAAACTTTGTTCGTGGGTGTGTAACGAACGTGACCCTCCCAGATGAGAGACCGAAACCGAGACGTCGACGTCGAGTTCCTTCCGGCGCTCGAAATCCGGGGAGCTCGGCGTTCAACTCGCGAGGATGATCTGCATAATTTCCCTGAGAAAGCGCCACAGCCATAGGCAAACAACCACAAACAATGTTTTCATGGGCCTAACAGGGTCTGTACATGGATGAAGACTCATTTCCACTGGCACACTGACCGTGCCAAAAATGAAATACACTGAAACCCCTGCGACAACTTCCTCCTTCGGTTTTGCGGCCGGATGCGGGGATAGGCACTGGAGGCGGTGAGGGTAATATCACTTCCGCAGTCTGCATGAGTTCAGGTAAATAGGTTTCGCCGCCGAGTAAAGCAAACCACGAACCGGTCAAACACTGTGTCGCCGTCGGCTCGTTCGTCATCAACAAAGTCCAGTTGGTCTCGGGGGATAAGCCATTCGAGAAATCGAAAGAAGAGACAGTCGACCACAAGGATGATGCAGAATATGGGACCGGCCACCACGCCTACTCTCAGGGTGCTTCCGGAAAAAGTTTGATCAGGGCTCACGCTCGGGTACCGTTGATACAACATACTTTCGCAGGCGGTTCCAGAGATGAAGTTCTGGGCTAGAGTGCACCTGCCGGTAAACCGCTTCCGTGCGTTCTGCAACAGCTTCCCAGCTATAGAACTTGGTGATGCGCTCGTGTGCTTTCATAGGATCGTGCTGGTTTTCGGAAACGATCCGTATCGCATCTGAAATAGCTCGAATAACATCTGAGGAAAATCAGAAACGGAGGCGGAATGTATCGGGTTGAGGGGATCACCATCTTCATCAGGATTCGCAAAGGAAATCATATCTTCGGGCAGAATTTCTGGAATCCCACCGACACGCGTGGACACGACGTACAGCCCCGCGCACGCCGCTTCCAAGATGGCGATGCCAAAAGCCTCCGTTAGGGAGGTATTCATAAATATAGTACCTCGTGCGAGGACCTGGAAATAGCTGAAATTTGACTCATAATTGGATGGAGGGAACAGACCCACGCTTCGAACATCGCGTGGGTGAATTGGTCCAAGGAGTTCGATGCGATCCTGGAGGAGAAACTTTTCACGCATCTGAAGGAGATCAATCAACTTAGGGCCATCACCACCTCCAATGCGGGACATCAGTAATCTTCCAAGGATCGAACCCCCAAAGCACAAACCTATTACAAAATGAACGTGGGGAAACCTCGCACAAATTCTCGGGGCGGCTGCTACCAATAGATCTATTCCTTTGCGGTAGGCGAGTCTAGAAAGAACGACGATTGTGACTAACAAAGTTAGTCCGGAAGCCTGTCGCCTATTCATTGGTTCGTACCTTTATCAGTCTGCTTCTGGAGAGAAGGCCTAAATTTCTCTGTCGCTATCGCGTTCGGTATAACATAGATTCTTCCTGGATCCAATCCAAACTCGCGATTGATCACTTCTTCGTAATCCTGGTAGCCAGTCGAGGAGGTGTCGTCGTCGTCGTCGCCGTCTGAAGCGTCGCTGATATCACCTAGGGATACGCCAACCCTAGGAGCGAGTTGGCTGCGTAAGATGGTGTTCTCGCGACTGGAGAAATAGGTCCAGTTAGGCGGAGACTTGGACCGGGAGATTTCACATGCCCTGTATGAGATACGCATATCGCAGCATCTACGTGGCTCAACATCCCTTCGAGCAGCTTGTTGGTAAGGATACTGGCCGCGTCATCAAAACCAAAAAGGCTATGGTCCGTGAACACCGTTCGGATCCCCATGTGGTGCGCATGCATCACACCCTCATGTGCAAGAGATGAGAGGCTAGCGTGGCCATGGATGATGTCGATGCGTTCCCTCAAAGCGATAGTTCGCAGATAAGGAAGGAACGTCAAGAAGTTAGGCAGGGTTGCCGAGGAAGCTATTGTCGGAAATGGTATGTGGTACACCTTGAGGCCGGGAGACAACCATCGTATGCCCACTCTGTCCGGAGGGTGACTGTGGGTTACGACGATGACCTTTAATGGTGTGGTGAGATTCACAATAAATTGGGCAAAAGCGATGTCACCTTATGACCCATACGCATGAGGGTTACGCTCAGCATATAGATATGGTTTTCTACGCCACCAACATTAGGGTGGAAGAAGTCCGACACCATACTGGCAGTGCGGGGCGTCAAATATGACAGATAATCTCGCGGAATATAGTGGCATACGCAATCGAAAACCTCTTCTTCCCATGGCTGCCACAGCTCGCTGGAGCAGGGCGGTTCATCCGTTGAAGGCGCAGCCACGTCCGCGAGGGTTGGTGATGAAACTAAGCGTGAACCGCTCGTTACATTCGATCGTTGGCGGTTCCTCTTGCGTCACGAGTGACGGAGTTGATCAGGAAACTTGTGGAGTGTTTTTGACGTCCTCCCTGGTCTTTACCACCATTCGAAACTGCTGTGTAACATACGTCGTAATAATTACAGAATTTTCGAGGGACACACACAGTGGGCATCAGGGTTAAATCCACCCTGGAATATACTTAGTTTATAGCCTGACTAGGTCAAATTTTTCAGACCTTTTCCAAGCCGGCGAATGCCTGGAAAAGTAAAAATGTTTTTTTATGGATTGTGGGCCGAAAAATTTGCGGATAATTGAAAATATTCCGCCATGCAAGCCAATCAGGTGCATCAAATAGTGATATTCCCTACCGGAATATTTCCCCCTCTTCCAAGTATTTTCGGGCCAATATTACCAAAGCTTTTCACACAATTACCCAGTAAGGAATTTTTTTGAAAGA
>Ga0307511_10001633_pt1 | contig 23697 bp, 20 predicted proteins | sample 13_EM_MG_FD_200266 | JGI IMG/M metagenome (GOLD analysis project Ga0307511, IMG submission 200266) | Populus trichocarpa ectomycorrhiza microbial communities from riparian zone in the Pacific Northwest, United States - 13_EM | ecosystem: Host-associated > Plants > Roots > Unclassified | place... | reverse complement strand
CAAAGCGCGTTTACGCGAATACAATGGTTCGCCGATTCTACAGCCATAGACTTAGCAAGCTGACACAGAGCTGCCTGCGCCCTTGTACCGACCGCGGAAATGATGTCCCGCGTCTCGCGGCAGACTGCGAAGATCGGCTAGCGCCCGCTGGTCCCAGCATTGTTTACGAGGGCATCGACTCCGCCAAGCTCAGCTACGGCGGCATCAACCATACGCTCAGTCGCATCGCTGTTCACGAGATCATATTGGTGCTCGCGGATCGTTGCGCCAGGCTGTCGGATCATATCAACTGCCTCACGAGTCAGCCACTCGCAATGCAGCAAATGGCACCGCGCCAACACGTTGTGCAATCGCCGGCATCTCCTCGTGGGAGCACGCGTACCGCTCTGATGAAATCTCATCTACTACGACGTTCAGACCCGCCAAATCCTACCCTGGTTCAAAGGAAACCACGCACTGGCGACCCATCCGGATTACATGACCCTGCATATGATGGCCTAAGACGGCCTAATCGCTTCGGAAGTCGCCGCGCTTCGTCTCGATGCGGTGGATTGGCATGCCAAGACGTGCCACGTTGAGCAGCGCAAGATACGGTCGGATATCCACTTGCCCCTGGCGGATCGAGCGCTGAGGCTACTGTGGCAATATCCGCGCCACGGACGTCTCGAGAGTTCTCTACCCCAGCTATTCCTACGCGCACGGCCCCCGTGGTGCCTCACGTAATTTTGTTACCGGATGCCGCACCAGCGATGTTATCGGCGGGGCTCGGTCTCATGGGTTTCGAGAGTTTTTTATGGACCGTAAAACGAAGCCCAGTCTGAGCAGAAGGTGGCAGAAGCGTGTCCCTCCGGTACGGGTGCTTGACTCCGGGCGCGCGGAGGCAGTAAGCGCTGTGCGCTGCGATCCCGGAGTATGCGATTTGAAGGGCTGCGTGCCTACGCTGGGCGGGTCGGGGCGAGCACTGGAGGATGAACAAGAGTCGAGACGCGGCTGTCGCCCTCACATAACCGGTCAATAAGTGGTCAAATACACACTGATTAGGGGGCATATACGGTGGGCTGCGGCGAGTATCCTCCTGTGATTCCACTGGAGTATAGTTATGTTAGAGTTACATGTTCATTTCGAGCCGACCGCTCTCGAACTCGCCGCGGAGGCGATCCGCGCTGTCGTCGTGGTCGTGGCCATCATCCTCAGCCGGCCGTCACGCCACCGACGTTGATTTGGTCAACGCCGATGTCATTCCGGCACGGGCGGTTGACCGGGCGGACGCAGTAAGTGGCCGGCATGCTGCGACTCCGGAGATATCTTTTCGAAGGGGGGCCCGAAGTAACCGCATGTTGCCAACCCAGGCGCAACCGCCAAATCCAGACAACACCGCTTCCGCCAGAGAACGGCAAAACCGAAGAGAACAAAACGATATAGATAAGGTGTCCGAAGAAAACGGACGGAAAAAAAACCTCGACGTTCAGACCGGCGGATTTACGCGGAAATAAACTCGCCGCTAACAACGGTGGTGGAGGCCGACATTCGCTACCCGACCGACAGCTCGCTGCTGAGCGATGGAGTGCGAGTGTCGACCACCGTGCGATGGAAGCGTATCACCGAGATCGCAGGCCGCGCACGTACGCAGTTGCGCGATCGCACCCGCGCCGATCAATTCCCGACAAAGCCGGGAGAGTAGTGCCCGCCCTCGGGAACGACAACGCATAGGTCACCGACTATGTCCGGAGGCAGACAGTCCGGATAGCGCGCTCGAAGCTCTTTCAGCAAGAAGTAGGACCCCAATCGCTCCGCCAGAAAACCAACGGCTCGTACTTGGTACCGGTCATAAGTGGAAATGCGTGCGCCATATCTTGTTACGAACTCACGCCCTACCGCCGCCAATTTTTGCTGCGTCGCGTATAGCCAAGAGGTCGGATAAATCCCGAGCTCAGAGCCGCCGGGCACAAGAACCGTTTCCAAAGAGAACTCCCGCACCTGATCTGTGGTCATAACGCCAATTTGCACAGCAATCGACAAATACTCGAACAAATCAATCGCATGATGCTCTTCTGCATACTGGCGGACCACGCCCTGTGGAAAGTCCACAGGCGATGCAATTAGGAATTCGCGTCCGTCCCACGGACGTATGTCCTCGACAGTCAGTTGCAAGGATGCAGGGATCGAAATCTCGCGATGGTAATAATGGTCACGCATTGCACGTTTTCGCATCACGATCTTACGGTGTGTGAATACACCGGTCAGTTCCGTTCGTGGCACGTCGCTCTCAATGGCTCGGGGGATCACATAGAGCCCTGCAGCACCGTAAGCGACCGGACGCATGCGATCCCAGAAAGGATCCAAGGCGGACACGTGCGCTCCCCTTGTTGGCCAATAATCACCGACTCCGATTGCTAAATCATAAAGTCTTTCGGGTATCAAGGGAGTTTCGTGGGAAACGCAGAACGTAAACTGGGTTTTCAAACGTCTCTCCAGAGTTCATGCGCGAGCATCGTAACGGCTATCGAGATAAGATATCGCAGTCGCCCAGGGGTAAACCCTTCTCCCGTCACTCACCAAGTCATACAGTGGACGCGTCGAAATCTCCGCGGCTGAATCGCCTTGCTGCACCCCACTGCTTCTGTGAGTCTTCGCAAAAGACTTTTCGTTCATGAAAATTCCCTCTAGTAATTCTGGGTGGTGAGCGGCCGCCAACTCAATGCTTATGCCGATGCGCTCTATCTTTCAACAACGCCGACAAGCGCAGAGTGCGAGTGCTTCGAATGCAATGACACGCGCGACTCAGTCCACCTTCGGGAGCAGAATGCTAGCATAGGAGTGACCGGACTGAGTTTAGGGCCCGGATGCGTTGATCCACGCGTGCACATCTTTGACTCCCGGACGATTCGCTCGTCTTCCGTGCGCCGGAAGTCGCAATCGCACAAATTCCGTGCACATTTCCCTTGGGTGAGAGCTCGCATGCTCCGCGCGCAAATGTCCTTGGGTCACGGCCAGCTCCACTTGAATCGTGCCAAGCGTTGCGGTGTCAGCACGCCGGGAAGCACGTGCCTTGAGGCGAGCGCCAGTGCTGCCGCCGTCTGACGGATTTAAAGGCCCAGAGAGACTCGATTAATCTAAGTAAGTGCCATTGCCTTTAGACCTCCTTTAGACCATACCCAGACTGGAAAACGCCGCGACAAATATATGGACTCCCCCTGTTTTGCACTGATCATGTCCCACATTTCCGCTGGACACGGAAACCGATGAGACCTACCATTGGCGCATGCTCGCTGCGGGGCACGAATTTTCCGAGGAGGTCATCGAACGAATACGTCTACGTGTTCGAGAGGATGCGGACCTGACACGTACCGCCTTGTCGCGGGAGGTTTGTGCGTGGATTGACTGGCGAAGCCATGACGGGCGTCTGAAGGACATGAATTGCCGGGTCGCGCTACTGAAACTGGCTCGCCGCGGAGTCATCGAACTGCCTGCGTCGCAGGGTCGCCCGGATGAGCGTTCGACGCAAGCGGATGAGCAAGCCGATGCGAGTTGGCCCGTCGTTGAGTGCACATTCTCCGCGTTGGGTCGTGTATGGCTCGTGCCAGTAGACGGTGGGCAAGCGGAACTCTCCAAGCAATGGTGGTCGATGATGCAGACGCATCATCCGTTGGGCGAGGCTTCGCTGTGCGGCGCGCAGATACGTTACCTGATCGGGAGCTCGGCGGGTCTTCTGGGCGGCTTGAGTTTCAGTGCGTCTGCGTGGCGTCTGACAGAGCGTGATCGCTGGATCGGCTGGGATGATGCAAGCCGCGCGGCGGGGTTGTCGAAGATCGTGGCCAATAGCCGCTTCCTGATCTTGCCCACGGTGAATGTGCCAAACCTGGCCTCGCATGTATTGAGTGAGGCGACTTCGCGACTGGCGGCGGATTGGCAGACCCGCTACGGCATCCGCCCGATGCTGGTGGAAACCTTCGTCGATGGCACGCGCTACCGCGGCACCTGTTACCGGGCTGCCAATTGGATTGCGCTGGGCCAAACACAAGGACGTGGCCGACAGGACCGCTCACACAGCGCCAAACGCGTACCCAAGGATATCTGGGTGTTTCCGCTGCAGCCGGACTGGAGATCCCATCTATGCGCCGGACACGAAGTGCCAGCGGCTCCTCCACTTCCTCGGGTGCCTGCGGGGGATTGGGCCGAAGAGGAGTTTGGCGGTTGCCAACTCGATGCGCGACTCGGGAGACGCCTGCTAGCCCTCGCCCGGGATTTCTACGCCAGACCCACAGCCAATGTGCCCCAGGCCTGCGGAAGCCGAGCGAAAACCAAAGCGGCGTATCGATTCTTGGATCACGATGACACGTCGATGGACACGCTCCTGCAACCCCACTATCAGGCGACCGAAGCGCGAGCAACCAAGGAATCAATTGTCCTGGCCGTGCAGGACACGACCAGCCTGGACTACACGACCCATCGGACCACGGAGGGAATCGGACCGATTGGTTCCTGGATAGGCGGTCCGCAAGGACTGCATCTGCACAGCACGGTGGCCTTCAGTACCGAAGGTACCCCACTCGGCTTTCTGGACGTGCAGTGTTGGGGGCGCGATCGGGAAGACTTCGGCAAGAAAGCTCGACGTGGCGAAGTACCAATCGAAGAGAAAGAAAGTTTCAAGTGGGTGAAGAGTTACCGAGCGGTCGCGGCTGTGCAGGCGCGGATGCGCGGTACAGTGTTGGTGAGCATGGGGGATCGCGAAGCCGACGTGTACGAGTTGTTTCGCGAGGCAACGGCGGATGCCAATGGCCCCAAACTTCTCATCCGCGCCGAGCACATCCGGCAGTTGCAGAACGAACAGTCCCACCTGTGGGAAACACTACAAGGCAGAGCCGTCGCCGGCATCCAGATCTTGCAGGTGCCGCGTCAGGGTAGTCGCCCAGCACGTGAGGCGAGCTTGGCGATTCGTTTTGCCGAGGTGATCCTGCAAGCGCCTGCGCGCCGCCACAGGGGCGAGCCGGCCATCACGGTGTGGGCGATCTTTGCTCAGGAGCAGAATGCACCAACGGGAGTGAAACCACTTGAATGGTTGCTGCTGACGACGCTATCGGTGACGACCTTTGAGCAGGCGACCGAAAAGCTGCTCTGGTACACGCGCCGCTGGGGCATCGAAGTACTGCATCGGACGCTGAAAAGTGGGTGTCGAATCGAACAGCGCCAACTCGGGAACGCCGATCGATTGGAGGCGTGCCTAGCGATCGATCTGGTCGTGGCTTGGCGGATCTATCACCTGAACAAACTCGGTCGCGACGTGCCGCAAGCCCCATGCACGATGTACTTCGAGGAAGCTCAATGGAAGGCGCTGATGGTGTTCACGACCCAGAACCCCATTCCACCCGCCGAGCCTCCCACATTGCGCGACGCGCTGCGCCGCGTGGCGGGGTTGGGAGGGTTCTTGGGCCGTAAGCGTGATGGGGAACCCGGAACACAGACCCTTTGGCTCGGCTTGCAGCGCTTGGATGACATCGTCGCCATGTGGCGGGTGATGGCGGATGCGACACAACACCCCGTGTCCAGCAGGCTCGATTCCGGGTAAAGATCAGCTGTTTTGCAAGGGCGTCTCGGCTTCTGGAGTCAGGGTCGGACTGCGCCAAATATATCCGGCCTCGGATGCGTCCGTCGACGCGGGCGCTGATGACATTCGCTCGCAGGAGCCTCATTAGTTCCTCGGTGTTGCAACCACCGTTCAGACTATCAGGCTTATCCCGCGGCGGTCTGACCTGCTTCCATCAGCTTCAACGCTCTGGCAATCCTGGTGGGTACTCCTCCTCGACCAACTCGACCTGTGAACGATCCCCCTGGAAGCCGGCCTACGTCAGGCCGTGGCCTCCTCGGGCTGTGCGGGTTGATACTCCGAACCTTTGGCCAGCATCGCCCAGGCGATGCGCGCGTGTTTTGCCGCCAGCGCTACAGCAGCAACGTTGACATGCCGGCGCTCCTTCAGACGCCGCGCCCAAGCGCTTTTCCATCGGTCTTTTTATCGACGACCCTCAGGTAGGCCCACGCTCCATGCACCAACAGCGTTCGTAGGTAGCGATCGCCTTGCTTGGTGATCGGGCCCAGACGAGTCGTGCCGCCGCTGGAGTCTTGCCGTGGCGTCAACCCCAGTGAGGCGGCGTAGTTGCGCGCGCTCTTGAACACGTGCGGATTGCCCATGCTCGCGACCAGCGCCGTCGCGGTCTGCGGTCCGATCGCCTCGACCTGCATCAGACGACGTGCTGGCTCGCTCTGTCGTGCAAGCTCACGGATTTTCTCGTCATACTCCTGGACGTGCTAGTGGAACTCGCGAAACTGCTCGAGCAGGCCAGCCAGCACCTCACGCGCGAGCGCTGGCAAGCCGTTCTCGGCATCATCGAGGATCCGTGGCAGCTGCGCGCGAAGCCGTGCGACGCCCGTTGGCACCACTATCCCGAACTCCCCGAGCAGTCCGCGGATCTGATTGACCAGCGCGGTGCGATTTGCCACCACGAGGCTACGCGCACGGTGCACCATCAGCACCGCCTGCTGCTCTTCAGTCTTGACCGCCACGAAGTGCATATTCGGGCGTCCTACCGCCTTGCAGATCGCCTCAGCATCGTTCGCGTCGTTCTTGCCGCGTTTGCGGTACGGAATCACGAACTGCGCGACTATGAGCCTGACCGTGTGCCCAAGCTTGGTGAGCTCGCGCGCCCAGTAGTGAGCACCTCCGCAAGCCTCCATCCCGATCAGACATGGGAACAACTGTGCGAAGTACTCCAGCACTTTCGCGCGTGCTAAAGTCTTACGCCCCTTGACCACTCCGGGCTCGTTCACGCCGTGCACCTGAAAAACCTGTTTCGCAATGTCCAGACCGCAGCGAGTAAACTTCGTCATGACTCCCCCTCTCTGTGATTGAACGACCGACAACCTCCAATCTGGTGCACCTGACGCCGTAAGAGCAGGGGGAGTCCATGTCATTAGTTCCCCCGGTTTTCTCGGTGCTGTCGCTAACTCAAACACTTTAGATTGCCAAAGTTTGAGCGCTATGGAGCGGGCTTCCCGGGCGCGCAGAGTGTACCCATGTAATTCGCTGATCTGGACTCGCATAGGCCGAGCTGTCTCGGCACTATGTAGCCATGCACATCGATGCCGTGCCCAACCCCACCTCGCGCCCGACGTATCTGCTGCGGGAGTCGTATCGCGAGGGCAAAAAGGTGCGCAAACGCACGCTGGCCAACCTCTCGGCCCTCTCCGATGCGCAGATCGAGGCGATCCGCGCCGTGCTCGCCGGCGTTGCCGTGCGGCCGGTGCAGGAGCTGTTCGAGACGGTACACTCGCGCGCCCATGGCCATGTGCAGGCGGTGCGTGTAGCCATGCAAAGGCTCGGCTTTGACAGCCTGATTGCCGCGCGAGCCTGCCCCGAGCGCGATGTGGTGTGCGCGATGGTGGCCGCGCGGATCCTGGCTCCCGATACGAAGCTCGCCACGACGCGCTGGCGGCAGACGACGACGTTGCCGCAGGAGTTTGGAGTTGAGGAAGCTGACGAGGACGATCTGTGCGCGGCGATGGACTGGCTGCTGCAGCGTCAAGGGCCCATCCAGAAGAAGCTCGCCGCGCGACATCTGCACGAGGGCGCGCTGGCGCTGTATGACCTGAGCTCCAGCTACTTCGAAGGCACGCACTGCCCGCTGCGGAAAATCGGCCACAACCGCGACGGCAAGAAGAACAAGCTCCAAGTCAACTACGGACTGCTCGCCACGCGTGAAGGCTGCCCGGTGGCGATCTCGGTGTACGAGGGCAACACGAACGACGCGAAGACCCTCATGCCGCAGATCACCCAGCTGTGCGAGGACTTTGCGCTGGAGCGGGTGGTGCTGGTGGGCGATCGCGGCATGATCTCGCACAAGGCGATTGGTCAGTTACAGCAGATGGACGGGCTGGCATGGATCACCGCGCTCAAGAGCGGGCAGATCCGCGGGCTAATCGAAGGCGGCGCACCGCAGTTGGATCTGTTTGATGAGTGCCATCTCTTTGAGCTGGCCCATGCGGACCATCCCGGTGAGCGGCTCATTGCCTGCCGCAATCCACAGCTCAGCAAGCTGCGTGCGCACAAGCGCCAACAGTTGCTGCAGGCCACCGAACGGGAACTAGAAAAGTGCGCGCGAGCGTTCAAAGCGGCCGGCTGAAGGGTCAGGACAAGATCGGTGTGCGTGTCGGACGCGTAGTGAACAAGCTCAAGGTCGCCAAACACTTTGCACTCACAATCGAAGACAACCACTTTGCGTTTCAGATCCACGACGAGCAGGTGGCCGCGGAATCCGCCCTGGATGGTGTGTATGTCATTCGAACCAACGTACCGAAGCCACAGATGTCCGCAGCGGACACCGTCCGAAACTACAAAGCGCTCGCAGACGTCGAGCGCGCCTTCCGCTCGATGAAGACGGTGGGCCTGAAGATCCGTCCCATCCACCATCGGTTCGAAGATCGCGCGTGCGCGCGCATATCTTTCTGTGCATGCTTGCATACTACGTGGAGTTGCACATGTGCCAGGTGTGGCGCGAGTTGTTGTTTGCCGACGAGGATCTGGAGGTCAAAAAAGAGCGCGATCCGGTCGCTCCCGCGCGGCGCTCGGAGGCGGCCCTACACAAGATCGCCTTGCGCGCGCTCGACGATGGCACCCCGGTACACAGCTTCCAGACCCTGCTGCAGGAACTCTCCACGATCGTGCGCAACACCTGCAACACGCGCGGCGCCCGAGCTGACTCGCCCACCTTCCAAATGGTGACGACGGCAAACCCGACCCAACGCCGAGCGCTCGAACTCCTGCAAAGCATCGCCGTGTAGTCACTTGCCTGACAGCTAAAGATCGACAACCGATTGATCTACATGGGAATGGTCATCGCGCGCGGCGGGAACTTCAGGTTAAATGCTCCCGACGACTTATCAGCCCGTTCCCGTCTTCGCTGCGTTTCGGGCGCGCACTCTGTCCCGAGCGTCCTCCCGTAGTCGCGAACGCGGGGACCTCCTGATCGCCAGTCAGTCGACCCAACTTATGCGCCCAATCAACGCGTGCCGGATGAGCTGACGCCCGATCTCAGGGCGCCCGTAGACGGCCCGGCCAGACTCGCTCACGGAACACCCGAGTCGCTTGGGACGCACGTCGGCTGTGCGCACGATTTAGCGACGCAAACTTTTAGGGCGAGACCGTCAGAATGCGATTTAACCGTAGCCATTCTCGTTGTTGGATCCGTTGGTTGTCTGGAGGCATCTTGACACTAAACGAAAGGAAGTGCAGTTTCATGCAGAGCTAGCCGCAGGATAAGTCCGACCAAGGACCGCTCGTCCCGGGACGGCCAAAGGAAGGCATGAGCACGAACACCGTCCCGTTGCAGCAGGACACAGAAACCCGAGGTGCCGGCGACTCGCTCACGATTCACAAGGACGATAATCTTATGAACCGAGCTATCGTGAGCGGAGTTACCGGGCTTCTCGGCCGGGAGCTGGCACGTCAGCTTGCCGTGGCAGGCGTCGAGGTTCACGGGCTAACGAGACAGGTCATTGCGGAGGTTCAGCCGAGCGCCCGTGGGGTACATTTTCATCGGGTCGATGGACGTACGCAAACTCTCATCACTCTGTTCGAGAAAGTGAGACCTGACACGGTATTCCATCTGGCCGCATTCGCTCGCCGCGATCATCTGACTTCCGATATCGTCCCCTTCGTCGAGGCCAATATTCTGTTTGGTACGCAATTGCTCGAGGCCACGAGACTGTCTCAATGCAACGCGTTCATAACCGCCGGCTCCTATCTGCAGCATTCCGACTCGGATCAGTACCGTGCTTTAAATCTATATGCCGCCACAAAACAGGCCTTCGAGGATGTGCTCGTCTACTACGCGGATGCCTACGGCTTTTCAGCCGCCCGCCTTACTCTTTGCAACATTTACAGCGAAACCGATAGCGGTCACACATTGATGACGGATATAGCGGTCGCGTGGACCGAGGGCACTCCTCTGAAGCTTCACACAGACGGAGCCAGGATCGATCTGGTCCACGTGGAAGATGCGGCCGCGGCGTTCATGCACGCCGCATCCCTTCTCGAAGGAGATTCTGTTGGTCAGGGCGCACTACGCCGTTATTCGGTCAGTTCCGGCCAGGACATGACGCCGTCGGAGGTCGCAGTGCTTTTTGAAGAACTTGGCGGCCGACCGTTAGTCATCAAGAGAGAAGAGTCGCGGAATTCGCGGCGGCAAACACGGCCATGGCGCGGCACGGTCCTACCAGGGTGGGCACCACAGGTGACGCTCGAAAGCGGTATACGTCGGATCCTTTCGAGATGCAGCTGAGGAAGGTTAACCTTGAAAGCAGTCATATTGGCGGGCGGCTTCGGAACTCGCATCAGCGAGGAGAGTCATTTGCGGCCGAAGCCAATGGTCGAGATCGGAGGCAAGCCGATTCTCTGGCACGTCATGAAGATATTCTCTGCATATGGGGTGCGCGAGTTCGTGGTCTGTTGCGGCTATAAGGGATACGTCATCAAGGAATACTTCGCCAACTATTTCCTGCACACGTCTGATGCTACCTTCGACATTTGTCACAACAAGGTGGATGTCCACCAAAACCACGCGGAACCCTGGAAGGTTACGCTGGTGGATACTGGCCTCGACACAATGACCGGCGGACGCCTGTTGCGGGTCAGAAAATACCTCAATGAAGAGCGGTTCTGCCTGACCTATGGCGATGGCGTCAGCGATATCAATATTAATGAACTCATCAGATTCCATGAGTTACATCGGCGCCGGGCCACGCTTACTGCCATTCAGCCGGCAGCTCGTTTCGGAGCGCTGGAATTCAACGGCGACCACGTCAGTCAATTCGTTGAAAAACCCAAAGGCGACGGCCGCTGGATCAGTGGCGGCTTCTTCGTCCTCGAGCACGAAGTCTTCAACTACTTGAGCGACGACCGAGATATCTGGGAACAGGGCCCGCTGCAGAGACTATCGGATGACGGCGAACTGGCGGCGTATCGCCATGGCGGTTTCTGGGCGGCGATGGATACGGTGCGGGATAAGAGCTATCTCGAAGAATTGTGGGCATCCAAACAGGCGCCATGGAAGGTCTGGCAATGAATCAGCAGTTCTGGCACGGCAAACGCGTACTCGTCACCGGCCAAACAGGATTCAAAGGGGGCTGGCTTGCCCTCTGGTTGCAGAAACTGGGCGCCGTCGTCGCCGGTTACGCGTTACCGGCTACGCAGGCGGAAAGCCTTTTCGAGCTTGCCGGGGTCGGTGAGCGTATGGAATCGGTATTCGCCGATATCCGCAGCCCGCTGGACCTGCAGAATCTCTTTGACCGATTTCGCCCTGAGATTGTGTTTCACTTGGCGGCGCAGCCGCTGGTGCGATTCTCCTATCAGGAGCCGTTGGAAACCTATCAGGTGAATGTAATTGGCACCGTTCATCTGCTTGAAGCGGTACGAAAGTGTCAACAATGTCGCGTGGTAGTGAATGTCACCAGCGATAAGTGTTACGAAAACAAGGAATGGGTATGGGGTTATCGCGAGAGTGATCCCATGGGTGGCTACGATCCGTATTCGAGCAGCAAAGCGTGCGCGGAGCTAGTCAGCGCCGCCTACCGCAGTTCCTTCTTTGAAGCGCTGGGCGCCAGGCCCGTAGCTATCGCGACCGCACGGGCGGGAAATGTAATCGGTGGCGGCGATTTTGCAAAGGATCGACTCGTTCCGGACATCATGGCCTCGATTCTGAGGGGCAGGCCATTGAGCATCCGATGTCCGACCGCGATTCGGCCATGGCAACACGTGCTGGAACCGCTATCGGGGTATCTTCTGCTGGCGGAGAAGCTTTGGGACAACCCCAGGGCTTACGCGCAGAGTTGGAATTTTGGGCCCGCGCCGAACGAAACCCAGTCGGTGCTTTGGTTAGTGCAAAGACTGAACGAGTATTCGGACAGACAGGTCTCCTGGAAGATCGATGGGGAGCCTACGCTTCACGAGGCGAATGTATTGACCTTGGACAGCGCCAAGGCGCGAATGCGCCTGGGCTGGAAACCCCGCTGGACGCTGAACCAAGCATTGTCGGCAGTGGTGAACTGGTACAAAGCCTATGAAAGAGGTGAGCCGCTGCGCGAGGTCACCCTGCGGCAGATCGCCTCCTATGAGGCGCTCGGCGCTCAGTCAGCTGTCCAGTTTGAAGCGGACGTCGTGACATGAAGTGTCGTCATTGCAGCGCGCCATTAACGTTATCATTCGTAGACCTTGGCAATGCACCGCCATCAAATGCCTACTTGAGTGAACTGGATCTCAGGAAGCCGGAGCGCTGGTTTCCCCTGCACGTGTTGGTTTGCTCCAGGTGCTGGCTCGTGCAGACCGAAGACTACGCCGGCGCCGAGGAGATTTTCACGGGCGACTATGCCTACTTCAGTTCCTATTCCAGCACCTTTCTCAAGCACTCGCAAAAGTACGTCGCCACAATGGTGGATCGTTTTCACCTGGATCAGACCTCTCTAGTGGTGGAATTGGCGGCAAATGACGGCTACTTGTTGCAATACGTGGCGGAGCGGCGCATTCCGTGCATCGGCGTAGAACCTACCACCAGCACCGCCAACTGCGCCCGAGCAAAAGGGATCGAAATGATCGAGGATTTTTTCGGGGTCGTGCTCGCTCGGGAAATTACCGCCAAAGCCAGACAGGCTGACCTCATTGTGGCCAACAACGTGTTGGCCCACGTACCGGATATCAACGATTTTGTGTCCGGTGTCACGATTCTGCTGAAAGAAAGCGGTCTCGCCACGTTCGAATTTCCGCACCTCCTCAATCTCGTGGCAAATACTCAATTCGATACGATCTACCACGAGCATTACTCGTATCTCTCGCTTACTACTGTCAGAAGAATTTTCGGGGAAAATGGCTTGCAAGTGTTTGATGTAGAGGAGATTCCGACGCACGGGGGCAGCCTGAGAGTATATGCACAACGCAAAGATGGACCGCACCCGTGCAGCGAATCCGTCGAAAGGCTCGCCCGGCGTGAAGAATCGGAGGGTCTCGCCAGCAGAACATACTATGCCGGTTTCCAAGATCGAGCCGATAAGGTAAAAGATGATTTTCTGACATTTTTACTTGCGACGAAACGGCAGGGAGAAAGAGTGGCCGGGTATGGAGCGGCGGCCAAAGGTAACACCTTGATGAACTACGCGGGGGTTCGGCCTGATTTGATGCATTACGTGGTGGACAAAAATCCTGCGAAGCGGGGCAAGTTCTTACCCGGGAGCAGGATACCGATAGTGTCCGAAGATCGGATTCGACAGGAGCGCCCCAACTACATTGTTGTTCTGCCCTGGAATATCCGCGATGAGGTCATGGCGGACTTGGCTTACGTGCGAGACTGGGGGGGACGTTTTGTCACGGCGATTCCCGAGTTGCATATAACCTAAAGGCGTGGGTGCGGGAAACCGCAAGCAGCGGCTCGCCGCATTGACAGTACGCGCGCTTACACCGAACTCTTCGTAGCCGATTTTGTCCTTCGTCCAACATTTGTCACTCGGCGCGGGGCTCTGCCCAGGAGGTTCCAGCAAGCCACCCACCTTCCACGTAAATAGCCTGGCCCGTGATGAACGATCCGGCCTCGGACGCTAGCAGCAACAGGGGACCGATCAACTCTTCGGGATAGCCGGGTCGTCGCAGGAGACTTCGATCGAGAATCCAAGTACCCTTTTGCGGGTCGTCCCACAGCGGCTTCGACAACGGCGTGAGCATAAAACCGGGACAAAGCGCGTTTACGCGAATGCGATAGCTCGCCCATTCGATCGCCATGGACTTCGCCAGCTGGCACAGCGCCGCCTTGTGCGCGCCATAGACGGATACCCCTTGCAGCCCGATCGCATTATTTAGTGAGCCGATGTGGATGATAGAACCGCCGCTGCCCCGCTCCACCATGACTTTCGCCGCCGCACGCGAAAGTTCGTAAGGCAGACGCAAGTCGACCGTGGATATGAGCTCCCAGGTCTGGCGAGAGACCTCGAAGATCGGCTCGCGGCGATTGGTGCCAGCATTGTTTACAAGGACATCGACACCGCCAAATTCGGCAACGGCGGCCTCGACGATATGCTCAGCGGCATCGCTATCCATCAGATCGCATTGGTACTCGCGAACCGTGGCGCCCGATTGTCGGATCGCATCGGCTGTCTCTCGCATCGAGCTTCTGGGATGATCCGTCATGAGCACAGAAGCGCCCGCCGCGGCAAGTCCAGCCGACAACCACGCGCCAAGGCCCCCACCGGCACCGGTGACTATCGCGACCTTATCCTTCAGACCAAATAGGGCTTCGGGATGCAGACCAGCTACGCTCTCTGTGTGAAGCGGGCGCAATTTCCAATCTCTTGTCATGATCGTTGCCTCTATCAGCCTTACCGCGTCCACGGAGGCGCCTGTTGCGGATCGATTCCGTACCGGTCGATGGCGGCGGCCACCATTTCGCCAGGAATACGTCCCTCCTCCGCCAGTGCATGCAGCGCCGTGACCACAATGTGATGCCGATCAACCTCAAAGAAACGTCGCAATGCGCAACGCGTGTCACTGCGACCGAAACCATCCGTGCCGAGTGCCACGAAAGGCTGTTTCACATAGGCGCTGATGAGTTGGGGATAGGCGACGACATAGTCCGTAGCAGCAACGACCGGAAAAGGTTCGCTCAGACAACCTGCGAGATGACTGGCGCGTGCGGGCTCTAGCGGATGGAGGCGGTTGTAGCGCCTGGTCTCACGCGCATCACGTGCCAGCTCGCTGAAGCTGGTCACGCTCCACACATCGCTCGCGATCCGCCAGTCCGTCGCCAACAGCTCCGCCGCGGCAATAACCTCGCGCAAAATGGCTCCGGATCCCAATAAGTGCACGCATTCGCGGGCCGTCTCAGGGCAGTGACGTGCCAAGGCATACATACCCTTGATGACTGCCTCGTGCGCGGCCAGCGGTAAGTCCGGCTGTTCGTAGTTCTCGTTCATGACCGTAAGGTAGTAGAAGACGTCGTTGCCCTTCTCCACCATCTGTCTTGCACCGTGGTCGAGGATCACCGCAAGCTCGCCGGCGAATGCGGGGTCGTAGGCCCGGCAGTTAGGAATGGTCGCGGCGATCACATGGCTCGTACCGTCTTGATGCTGCAGCCCCTCCCCGCCCAGAGTCGTACGGCCCGCCGTCGCGCCGATGAGGAAACCGCGTGCACGCTGATCCGCAGCGGCCCAAATGAGATCGCCGACGCGTTGGAAGCCGAACATGGAATAAAAGATGTAGAACGGCAGTAGCGGCAAGTCATGCACGCTGTATGCGGTCGAGGCGGCGACCCATGAGGAAAGCGCGCCGGCCTCGGTGATGCCCTCTTCAAGAAGTTGTCCGTCGAGCTTCTCCCGATACGTCATGAGCGATCCGGCGTCCTCGGGGTTATAGAGCTGGCCCTGGGGGGCATAGATACCGACTTGGCGGAATAACCCTGCCATGCCAAAAGTGCGCGCTTCATCCGCGACGATCGGCACGATGCGAGGACCTAACGCCTTGTCCTTCAGCAAGGCGCTGATGAGGCGCACGGCAGCCATAGTGGTGGACATCGCCTTGTTTTCGGGCTGCAGGGCGAACTGCGCGTAGGTCTCGAGCGGCGGCACGCTCAAGGATTGCGACCCGCGGCCGCGGGCGGGCAGGAAACCGCCCAACGCCTGGCGCCGCTCTTGCAGATAGAGCATTTCCGGCGAATCCGGTGGCGGACGAAAGAATTCCAGGTTTTCGAGCTGCTCGTCGCTCAAGGGTAGCTGGAACCTGTCCCGCATCTTGCGCAAGTCGTCGATTCCGAGGGTCTTCTGCTGATGAGAGGCCATGCGCGATTCGGCGATGCGCCCCATTCCGTAACCCTTTTTGGTCTTCGCGAGAATTACCGTCGGCCGTCCGCCACCGGCGCGCGCGCTTGCGAAGGCGGCGTACAGCTTGCGCTGATCGTGGCCTCCGCGATTCAACGCATCGATGTCGGTGGGAGAGAGGTGGGCAACCAGACGTTTGACTTCGGGATCGGAATCGAAAAAGTGATTAAGGTTGTATTCTCCGTCCTGCGCACCGAGAGTTTGATACTGACCATCGACAGTGGCGGCAAAACGGCGCAGGAGCGCGTGCTCCCGGTCATGGGCGAACAACACATCCCAGTTAGAGCCCCAGATCACTTTGATGACATTCCAACCGGCGCCGACAAACAGCGACTCGAGCTCCTGAATTATTTGGCCGTTGCCGCGCACGGGTCCGTCGAGGCGTTGCAGGTTGCAGTTAATGATGAAAGTGAGATTGTCGAGGTTCTCGCGCGCTGCCAGCGTCAGGGCGCCGATTGATTCGGGCTCATCCATTTCGCCGTCGCCGAACACGCCCCAAACGTGGCGCTCGTCGGTGGCGGCAAGGCCGCGATGCGCCAGGTAGCGCATAAATCGCGCTTGGTAGATTGCATTGATGGGGCCTATTCCCATGGAACCGGTAGGGAACTGCCAGAAATCCGGCATGAGCCACGGATGAGGATAGGAGCACAACCCCCGACCTCCGATTTCTTGGCGGTAGTGGGCCAGATGATGCGCTTCAAGGCGGCCCTCGAGGAAGGCGCGAGCGTAGACGCCGGGGGCGGAATGTGGCTGGAAAAAGATCAGATCACCGCCCTGCGCGGAATTGGGGCCGCGGAAGAAATGGTTGAAACCGATTTCGAAGATCTCCGCCGCCGAGGCGTAACTCGCGATGTGTCCACCGAGCTCACCGTGCGCACGATTCGCGTGGACAACCATGGCAAGGGCGTTCCAACGCATCAGCGCTGTTAGACGTTCTTCGAGCTGAAGATTGCCGGGATACGGTGGCTGGTCGGCGACCGGGATAGTGTTGCTATAGGCAGAGCATAAAGAATGAGCAGCGGTAACTCCGAGGGCGCGCGCGTGCCGGCTCAACGCCGCCAGCAGATGCAGCCCGCGGTTCCGGCCCGCGTGCTGCACGACCGAGGAAAGGGAATCGAGCCATTCGCGAGTTTCGACAGGATCGGGATCGTCGGTGAGGTGCATCCGGTAGAACCGCCATACCCTTTTGGCATGCCATCATACCTCTAGTCCAGGGACCATGCACTACCCGGTACTGCGCCGCTCGACAGGAACTCAGCGTCAGGCCGCACCGCTTCCTTGTGAGTAGTTGGACCGGCTCCGAATACGGAAGGAATTACCGCCTGTGTTGCAGCGGCCTCATATCGCGGTCAATCCCCCATCCGCGTACCACGCCGCCCCCGTCACATACGAAGCCTCATCAGACGCCAGGAACGCGATAACGCTAGCTATCTCCTGCGCATCGGCCGCGCGCCCCATCGGTATCTTGCTGAGAAATTCCGCGCGCGTCGCCGGATCTTCCATCAACTTCGTCACCAACGGCGAGTTAGTGGTCCCCGGCAGCACAGCATTCACCCGAATATTTTTCTTCACATAGTCGATCGCGAGAATCCGCATTAGACCCAAGGTTCCGGCCTTGCTTGTGCTGTAAGCCGTAAAGGTCGGAGCACAAGCATGGGTACCCGTCGGCGAAGCGGTGACCACGACGGAGCCACCGCCATTGCGCTGCAGAGCCCGTAAGCCATGCTTGCAGGTAAGGAACATCCCCGTCAGATTCACATCGATGCAAAGTCGCCAAGTCTCCAGGTCGAGGTCCGTGGCGATCGTGTCCTGTCCGAAAAGCATGATCCCGGCGTTGGCGATTACGGTGTCGATTCCGCCGAAACGCTCCTCCGCCGCGCTGACAGCATCCGCCACCGCAGTCTCGTCAGCCACGTTGCTACAGAGCGCGAGCGCTTCACCACCCGCAGCGCCGATGCCTTCCGCGACCCGTCGCGCTGCTTCGAGATTGATGTCGAGCACTGCGACCCTAGCTCCTTCCTGGGCGAGCTTAATCGCCACCCCACGACCGATGCCCGACCCACCGCCCGTGACAATTGCGCGCTTGCCGTGCAGTCGTTGACTCACAACCACCTCTCATTTGCTTGGGCCCTTTGTTTTCTGCGGTAGTGCTTTGCCCCCGCGCGTTTTGCCGCTACGCCATACCCGTTCCGCTTCGGCGAGGTGCTGGGCCATCGCATCGCGTGCCGCCTCGGACTTCCTGGCGCTCACGCATTTAAGAATGCGGCGATGTGCCCGCAGGCCGTCCTGGCCAACGTGGGGCTCGGCCATCGCTTGATTGCGCACCTCGCGTAACACGTCGGCAATCGAGTCAAGCATCGCGAGCAGCAACTCATTGCCACAGGAACGGGTCAGTTCCCGGTGGAACTGGAAATCGAATTCGCTGGCGGCAGCCAAATCGCCGCCCTCGAGGCTGCGCTTGTGGTCGTCGCAGATCTGGCGCAGACGCTCGAGATCCACCGGGAGCGCGCGCTGAGCAGCCAGTCCGGCCACCTGCACCTCGACGGCGGTGCGCACCTCGTTGACCTTGCCATAGTCGAGCCCCTCATGGCCGCGCACCAAGAGGCGCATCGAAGCCGCGACGTCCCCAGCCCCGTATTCGCTCACTTCCACGCCGCGCCCGGAGGTGACACGGACCAGTCCGCGCGCTGCCAACGAACGCACCGCTTCGCGAATCACGGTCCGCGAGACCTTGAACTTATCCCCTAGATCCCGTTCTGACGGCAGGCGTTCTCCCGCGCGGATTTGGCGGGAGACTATTGCCTCCGTGAGTTGCTCCGCCACCTTGTCGGACAGGCTCAGCGCACGCGTCACGCTGCGGAACGGATGCAAAGATGGATCGGCCACGATAACGGGTACTCCTAATGACGTGGAATCCCATCGTACCGCATTCCACTTCACGCCTCATCCACCGGAGGTTTTACCCGCGCACGGCGATTGAGTCCGCGCTGATGGAATGCCATCATACCACCAGGAGGCTAGGGGGCGAAAGAAATAGAATGGTAATCGACAGGCGCCAATGCATCGGTCTCCTAACCGCAGCCGCTGCAGTGCCGGTTATCGCGCAACCCGCACGCAAGCGCACGATCGCGCTGCTCTTTGACAGTCTCATTTCGCCGTTCTGGGTAGCGGCTATCGAACGCCTGCGGCGCGCAACTCAGGCGCGTGGGTGGTCTGTGTTGGAAGCCGTCTCCAACATGGACGACAACCGCCAGTATCAGCAGGTTCGGTCGATGATCCAGCGTGGCGTGCACGGGATTATCATCGTGCACACCGACGACAAGGCGGTAATCCCCGCTATTCGCGCCGCCAATGCGGCGGGTGTTCCCATGATTCATTTCAACAGGCCGCCGGCTCCCAGCGACGCCTACTCGGTCGCCGTGGTGGCCGACAACCGCAAGCTGATGGACGAGACAGTTACGGCGCTAGCGAACATCGCGCGTGAAAAAGGTGGCCTTTACAAGGCAGCCGCCTTGCTCGGCGACCTCGGCGATGCGAATGGAGTACACCGCCGCGACGGCATTTACGACGCCATCGCGCGAAACCACGACATCGTCGAGCTCGTTGCACGCATTGCTACCGAATGGAATGCAGACAAGGCCTTTGCAGGATTGACCAACGCACTACAGGCCCATCCCGACATCAATATGCTGATCACGTCGTCGGACTTTCTCACTCCACAGATCCAACAGGCATTGCGCACGGTAGGGAAGTGGCACGCGGCCGGGCGGCCCGGACATGTGCTGATCGCAGGGTTCGACGGAGACGAGAATGGCTACGAGCAGTTGGCCGCCGGATACTACGATGTCGACGGCGTGCAGAATCTCGACTACGAAGTGGAACTCACCCTCCAAGCATTGGATCGGTTGTGGGCTGGTGAGCGTCCCTCTAGGATTCTGGTCGACCCGGGATTTGTGATCTCCCGAGACACCTTGCAGGCGAAGCGCGATCAGATGTGGGGATACGGCGCCCGGAAAACGAAAAGCGTCCTCATGGAGTCGCGGCACGCGGGCGCGCTGTCCCCCAATTCGCCGGGCTCCACGGCCGTCTATCCCACCGCGGGCAAAGCTGCCGGGGCGACGCAGGGCATGATGCAGGCTTTCTCGTTTGTGGCATTGCTCGCCCTTGCCAGGGTGATGTTCTCCACCGACACTTTACACGACGTCCTGTTGGCCATGCTGCCACTCGCGATCCTCGTGGGCGGGCAGTTGCTAGTGCTCCTGATCGGCCAGATCGACCTCTCCATGACGGCGGTGATGGCGACCGGAAGCATTGTCACTGCCTCGATCATGACGAGACACGCCACGGACCTGGGAGACGCCGGAGCCGCTGCAACAGGAATTCTGGCTTGCCTCGCGGTGGGCGCGGTTATCGGTCTCCTCAACGGCGTGTGCGTCGCCATTCTTCGGGTGCCCTCCTTCATAGTCACGCTCGCAGTGATGATGGCCGGCAACGGAGCTGCCATCTGGTACGCCTCTAGCATTTCGGACTCGGTCAGTATTGGTGGCTTGCCCGAATCCTTCCGGCACATTGGATATGGAACCGCTGCCGGCATTCCCATCGCGCTGATCTTGAGTGTCTTGGTACTGACTGTCATCCACTATATCTTGTCACGCACCGTCACCGGAAGGTGGCTCTATGCCGTTGGCCATAACGCCGCAGCCGCCCGCATCTCAGGAGTCCCTGTGCGAGGCCTAACCATCGCGGCCTTTACGGCGTCCGGGTTAGCAGCCGCGCTCGCGACAATTATCTATACGAGTCGCATCGAGACGGGACTACCTACCTTGGGGCAGAACATGCTGCTCGACATCATCGGCGCGGCCGTGATCGGTGGCGTAAGCTTGTTCGGCGGGCGCGGAAATGTTTGGATGGCACTTAGCGGTGCGGCATTCCTCTGCGTGCTGGACAAATCGCTGCAGCTCCTGGGCCTGTCTCTATTCGTAGTCCTGGCGGTGAAGGGGTGCGCGATCATCGTCGCCGCGATCTTCGACGTTGCACGATCGCGTCGTTGGAGCCGCGCATGACAAGCGCACAACCACGGTTGGAAGTACGAGTATTAACGAAGTCCTTTTTCGGTGTCCAAGTGCTACATGAGGTAAGCTTTGATGCGCATGGCGGGCGCGTCCTGGGTATGATCGGGGAGAACGGCTCGGGCAAGTCCACCACCATGAACCTACTGACCGGCGTGCTGCCGGCCGACGGCGGCACTATTCTGCTGGACGGCAGGCCCTTCAGCCCGAAGTCGCGCCGTGAGTCGGATGCCGCCGGCATCGCCTTCATCCAACAGGAACTCAATATCTTTCCGAACCTGTCGGTGGCCGAGAATCTGTTTCTCCTCCATCCACCGCGGCGATTCACTTCGCTCCCGTTCGTTTCCCGCAGTCGCCTGAATGCGAACGCGCGGGCGCTTTTGCGCAAGGTGGACCTCGATGTTTCTCCGACCACGTTAGCTGGTGCAATGTCCGCCGGTGAGCGCCAACTGCTCGAGATCGCGCGTGGACTTTCCGGCAATGCGCGCATCTTTATTTTCGACGAGCCGACGAGTTCTCTGACAGCTCGAGAAGCGACGCGACTGTTCGAGATAATCAAACGTCTGCGAGACGACGGCGCGGCGGTCCTCTACATCAGCCACGATCTGGAAGACGTGCTCGAGCTTTCCAACGACGTGATGGTTATGCGCGATGGACGAGTGACACTGTGTGCGGTGAGCGCGGCCGTAAGCACGAGCGAGCTTGTGATCGCCATGGTCGGTCGTCCGATCGAGACCCTGTATGCAGAGCGGCCCGCAGCACGCACGAAGACGATGCCTGTGCTCGAAGTATCCGGGCTCACTGCTCCGGGCTTTCTGGAAAACGTCAGCCTCCGGATTGGCCGCGGCGAGGTGGTCGGTATTGCCGGGCTCATGGGCTCGGGACGATCGGAACTCGCCCGAACACTGTTTGGACTTGATCGGCACCGCGCGGGCACCGTGCGTGTGAATGGCGAGGTGATGCCGTCCGGGGATGTTAAGGCTCGTCTAGCGGCCGGTGTGGCGTTCCTCACCGAAGACCGCAGACATGAAGGACTGATGATGGATGCGTCGGTCGCCGACAACATGGCGCTGGCCGCATTACCCGCCTTCGCCTCGCCTGTCACCCGGCTGATCGAGCGCAAGCGACTCCTACGGGCCATCCAGGAGCTTGGCCAACGCCTTAATCTTAAGAGTGGCGATGTAAGAACCGCACCCGTGCGTTCCCTGTCTGGAGGCAATCAGCAGAAGGTCGTGCTGGGAAAATGGCTGTTGCGCCAACCGCGCCTGTTTATTCTCGATGAACCGACTCGGGGCGTCGATGTGGGCGCGAAACAGGATGTCTACCGCCTCTTCGCCGAGCTTGCGGATACCGGCCTCGCAATTCTCGTCATTTCCTCGGAGCTGGAGGAGCTCATAGGGATCTGCGACCGCATTCACGTCATGCGCCGCGGTGAGTTCATAGCGGAGTTTCCCCGCGAGCGTTTTGACCGTGAAGCCATTCTGCGGGCCGCATTCGGCCAAGGTCACGCCGCATGAGTGAAGTCATTCGCTTCGGGTCGAATGGGCGGTTGCTGCAATGGGTACCGCTAGGCATCTTTGTCATATTGATCGCAAGTTTCGGAGTCCTCTCCCCCCGCTTTCTCACAGGGGAGAATCTCGGCGCAATCCTCGTGCAATCGAGTTGGCTCGTGCTCGTGGCACTCGGCATGAACTTCGTACTACTCGCTGCAGGTGTCGATCTCTCGGTCGGGGCCGTGATGTACGTCGTGGCGGTCGCGGTCGGCATGGGCCTCGCGAACGTGCCGGTGTGGCTCTGTCTACTCTGTTCCATCATTGTCGGCGGAGTATGCGGCGCCATCAACGCCTCCCTAATCGTTGGGCTCGGGCTACCGGCGTTCATCGTGACGCTAGCGATCCTGTTCGTCGGCCGCGGCTTGGGACTGTTTTTTTCCTCCACGCGGATCGTCTATGCCAGCCCAGCAATCGCGAGTTTGGGCCGTAGTTCGCTCCTGGGGATACCCGTGCCACTTTGGATCGCAGGCGTCACTATAAGCGTGGCATGGTTACTGCTGGACAGAACGGCGCTCGGCCCCTTTTTACGTAGCACCGGTGCCGACGCCGAAGGTGCGCGACGTACAGGGGTGCCCACAAAGGCCGTCACCTGGAGTGTCTACGTGCTCTGTGGTGCGTTTGCGGGGCTCGGTGGATTCATCTCGTTGAGCCAGATTTCCGCGGCGTCGGCCGCCTTCGGACAGAACGCCGAATTCCTGGCGATCGCGGCCGCAGTGTTGGGTGGCACGAGCCTGTCCGGTGGCCGAGGTAACCTCCGGGCACCAGTAATCGGCGCGGTGCTCATCACGACGGTGCAAAACGGCCTCGTCATGATCAATGCCAATCCGTACGCCTATCCGGTGATCACGGGAGCCGTGATCTTTGTCGCCGCGCTGCTGGACAGCATTCGCTCGCAGGTACAGGTGCGCCTCGAGCGTCGCGCAGTGCGTCCAAACTCAAGCGAGTTCGCGATCCATGGCGTACGCTCCCAATAGCACATTGCGCGAACTCGTTCGACCCGACGGAATCGCGCCGGTATGGTGCGATGGCCACGAATTTCTGCGGCGTATGTTCATTACCGTGCGCGATCGATGTTGGCGGGAAGTCGGGCCTACGCATTGGGAAAGTGCGGTCGATGAGGCAAAGCGCACGGCGACACTGATGGCTTGCCACATCAGCGAACAAGTCGCCTTCGA